>Ga0307479_10000047_pt1 | contig 135927 bp, 104 predicted proteins | sample atmos_gasesECM4C_FD_203743 | JGI IMG/M metagenome (GOLD analysis project Ga0307479, IMG submission 203743) | Hardwood forest soil microbial communities from Morgan-Monroe State Forest, Indiana, United States - atmos_gasesECM4C_515 | ecosystem: Environmental > Terrestrial > Soil > Temperate... | reverse complement strand
CCGGATGCCAGGCGCCGCGACGCAGGCGATGCCCCGACATCGTCGAGGAGCGGCAACGCCGCAGACGGCCCCGCGCCGCCGCAACCCGCAGGGCGTAGCGCGGTGTGCGGGATTTTTCAGCAGCCTGTTTAAGGCCGGGCTGGCGCCGCGCTTGTCGCGGGGCCCGAGACGCCTGCCACGGGCGTGCTAGCCTACCTGCCGGTGGGGCACCTGGGAACTCCTATCCTCGCAAGCGACGGCGCCTGGACGGCGGGCGGCCGATGATGGAAGCGGTGGCCGATCTGTGGCACCTGTTCGTGCGGCTGGTGCGCGCCAACCTGCGGATGCCGGTGTTCGTGGTCATCTCGATCGTGCAGCCGGTGCTTTGGGTGCTGCTGTTCGGGCAGCTGTTCCGGGCGGTGACGGCGCTGCCGGGCTTTGGGGCTGGCTCCTACGTGCAGTTCCTGGCTCCTGGGATCGCGATCATGACGGCGCTGTTCGGCGCCGCCTACTCGGGCATGGGGATGCTGGCCGACATCGAGCGCGGAGTGCTCGACCGGCTGCTGGCCACGCCGGTCGCCCGCGGCGCCCTGCTCGCCGCCCGCATCCTCTACTCGGCCGTGCAGGTGGCCGCCCAGGCGGCCATCATCCTGCTGGTGTCGGCGGCGATCGGAGCGCGCCCGCACGGCGGCGCCTCGGGCGTCGGACTGCTGCTGGCCGTCGCGGCATTGCTGGGCGCCGCGTTCGCCGCCTTCTCGAACGCCCTGGCGCTGCTCACCCGGCGCCAGGAAATGGTGATCGCGGTGATGAACTTCATCGTGCTGCCTTCGACCTTCCTGTCGAGCATGATGATGTCGGGCAACCTGATGCCCTCGTGGATCCGGGCGGCCGCGCAGTTCAACCCGGTCAACTGGGCGGTCGTGGCGGCGCGCGGCAGCTTCGAGGGCAACTGGCAGCTGGTGTCGCGCCCCCTGGGCCTGCTCGCCGCCTTTGCCCTGGCCGCCGCCTGGCTCGCCAGCCTCAGCTTCGAGCGCTACCGCCGCGCGGGGTAGGCACGCGGCGGCCCGGTCCGAGGCCGGCGCCCCATGACCGGGCGCCCCCATGGCCGGTGGCGGTTGGCGGCGGCTGGCGCCAGTTGGTGGCGGCTGGCGGCGGAAGATCACTTCGGGAAGAATAGGACGCGCCGCCAGGCCTCATCCTCAGTCCGGCGGTCGGAGGAAACCTACGATGACCGGGGTCATGGTGCCTGCGGTCTGCCCCTGTGCCGGAGGGCGCCGGTGAATCGCACGGCCGAGTGGCTGGAGCCCGACGGGCTCGGCGGCTTCGCCTCGGGCACCGTCGGCGGCATCCGCACCCGCCGCTACCACGCGCTGCTGCTGGTGGCGCGCACGCCCCCGACCGGCCGCCTGGTGCTGGTCAACGGCTTCGACGCCTGGCTGCGGATCGGCGCCCAGAGGTTCGCCCTCAGCTCGCAGCTCTATACCCCGGAGGTGGTCGAGCCCGACGGAGGCGAGCGGCTCGAAGCCTTCACCGCCGACCCCTGGCCGCGCTGGACGTTCAACTGCGACGGCGTGCGCATCGACCAGGAGCTGCTGGTGCCGCAGGGCAGCGCGGCGGTGGCGGTGTCGTGGCGGCTGCGCGAGCCGGCGCCGGCGGGGGAGCTGACGGTGCGGCCGTTCCTGTCGGGGCGCGACTACCACGCCCTGCACCACGAAAACCCCAGCTTTCGCTTCGAGGCGGAAGGGCGCGGCCCCTGGCGGATCTTCCGGCCCTATGCCGACCTGCCGGCGGTGGCAGCCTTCGCCAACGGCGCCTACGTCCACGACCCGCTCTGGTACCGCAACTTCCTCTACCGCCGGGAGCTCGAGCGCGGGCTCGACGCCGTCGAGGACCTGGCGTCGCCCGGGACCTGGCGCTGGGACCTGCAGCGCGGAGAGGCGATCTGGATCCTGGCCGCCGAGGGCCAGGAGCTCCCCGCGGGCTCGCCGGCCGCCTGCCTGGGCATCTTCCGCGGCGCCGAGCAGCGCCGGCGGCGCGCCCTCGGCAGCCAGCTGCGGCGCGCCGCCGACTCCTACCTGGTGCGGCGCAACGGCGGCAGGACCATCGTCGCCGGCTATCCCTGGTTCACCGACTGGGGGCGCGACACCTTCATCGCGCTGCGCGGGCTGTGCCTGGCGGTGGGCCGCGTCGAGGCGGCGGCGGCGATCCTGCTCGCCTGGGCGCGCACGGTGTCGCAGGGGATGCTGCCGAACCGCTTCCCGGACTCGGGCGAGACACCCGAGTACGACTCGGTTGACGCCTCGCTGTGGTTCGTGGCGGCGGTGGCGGCGCTGCTGCGCGCGGCAGGCCCTGGCAACGGCGGCTGGGCCGGCGGCAACGGCGGCGGCGGCGCGGGAAACGGCGGTCCCGGCGGCGCCTCCGGCGGCGGCGGCCTCGGCGGCGGGCTGCCGGGGCCGGCGGAGCGGCAGACCCTGCTCGACACGGTCGAGGCGATTCTCGACGGCTACGCCGCGGGCACGCGCTACGGCATCCACGCCGATACCGACGGCTTGCTGGCGGCGGGCGAGCCGGGCTCGCAGCTGACCTGGATGGACGCCCGCGTGGACGGCCAGCCGGTCACCTCGCGGTGCGGCAAGCCGGTCGAGGTGCAGGCGCTGTGGATCAACGCCCTGGCGGTGGGCGCCGCCAACGCGCTCGGCCCGGCGGCGGCGCGGTGGCGCGGGCTCGAAGCGCAGGCGCGGGCCAGCTTCGCGGCGCGGTTCTGGAACGAAGCGGCCGGCTGCCTCTACGACGTGGTGGACGTGAATCATCGGCGCGGCGCGGTCGATCCGGCGATGCGCCCCAACCAGGTGCTGGCGGTGGGCGGTCTGCCGGCGGTGTTGCTGCCGCCCGAGCGGGCGCGGCGCGTGGTGGACGCGGTCGAAAAGCGCCTGTGGACGCCGATGGGGCTGCGCACGCTGGCGCCCGGCGAGCCCGGCTACCGGGGGCGCTACGCCGGAGATCCGCGCGCCCGCGACAGCGCGTATCACCAGGGCACGGCGTGGCCGTGGCTGCTCGGGCCGTTCGTGGAAGCCTGGGTCCGGGTGCGCGGCGGCGGCGAAGACGCGAAGCGGCAGGCGCGCGAGCGCTTCCTGGAGCCGCTAGGGGCCGGGCTCGGCGAGTACGGCCTGGGCCACCTGCCGGAGATCGCCGACGGCGATCCGCCGCACACGCCGCGCGGCTGCCCGTTCCAGGCGTGGTCCATGGGCGAGTTTTTGCGAATCAGCTTCGATATTCTATAGCGCGCTCATAGCGCACCGGAGACCAGCCCAATGGGGATCGATCCAGAAGCGGTTCGCCTCGCCGAGGACGACAGGCGGGTCAAGAACTGGAAGCGGTGGGGGACCTACCTTTCCGAACGGCAGTGGGGCACGGTGCGCGAGGACTACTCGCCGACGGGCGAGTGCTGGAGCTACCTGCCGCACGACCACGCTCGCAGCCGCGCCTACCGCTGGGGGGAGGATGGGTTGCTCGGCTGGTGCGACCGCGAGTGCCGGCTGTGCTTCGCTCCGGCGCTGTGGAACGGGCGCGATCCGATCCTGAAGGAGCGGCTCTTCGGTCTCGGCGGTCCGGAGGGCAACCACGGCGAGGACGTCAAGGAGGCATATTTCTACCTGGACGCGACGCCCACCCACTCCTACGCCAAGGCGCTCTACAAGTACCCGCACGCCGAGTTCCCCTACCGCTGGCTGGTCGAGGAGAACGGGCGCCGCGGGCGCGATCAGCCGGAGTTCGAGCTGATGGACACCGGCGTCTTCGACGGCGGCCGCTATCTGGACGTGCTGGTGGAGTATGCCAAGGCGTCGCCGGACGACACGCTGATCCGCATCACGCTGAGCAATCGCGGCCCGGAGGCGGTGACCACGCACCTGCTGCCGACCCTGTGGTTCCGCAACAGCTGGTCCTGGGGCCGGCAGGGCGAGAAGTACTGGCCCAAGCCACGCATCGTCCGGGGATGGACCGAAGCGTCAGGGGTGGTGCACGGCCCTGCCGATGCATCGCGGATCGTGCCGAACGCCGGGGCGCCCGGGACCGAGCCGGATGCCGCTGCTTCAGGCGGGGCGGCGGCCGCCGCCGGCGAGAGCGGGCCGACGCTGATCGCCGACCATGCCACGCTGGGACGCTTCGTGCTGCGGGCGGCGGCGCCGCCGGCGGCCGTGCTGTTCACCGACAACCAGACCAACACCGAGCGGCTGTTCAACTATCCGAACGCGGAACCCTACGTCAAGGACGCCTTTCACCGGGCGGTGATCGAAGGCAGGATGGAAGCGGTGAACCCGGCGGAGGTGGGGACGAAGGCGGCGCTCCACTACCGGCTCGAGGTGCCGGCGGGTGGAGAGGCGACGGTGTGCCTGCGCCTCAGCTCCGCCGCCGAGCCCATCGCGCAGCCGTTCGGCGAGCCGTTCGCGGCGGTCTTCGCCGACCGCCGGCGCGAGGCCGACGCCTTTCATGCGGCGCGCCTGCGCCCGGAGCTCGGCGACGACGACGGGCGGATCGCCCGGCAGGCGACCGCCGGCCTGCTGTGGTCGAAGCAGTACTACGGCTACGTGGTGAAGGATTGGCTGGAAGGCGACCCGGCGCAGCCGCCGCCGCCGGCCGGCCGCGGCCAGGGGCGCAACTCGCAGTGGACGCACTTTCACGCCGACGACGTGCTGTCGATGCCCGACACCTGGGAGTATCCCTGGTTCGCCGCCTGGGACCTGGCGTTTCACACGGTGTGCTTCGCCAAGGTGGACCCCGCTTTCGCCAAGGAGCAGCTCATCCTGCTCAAGCGCGAGTGGTACATGCATCCCAACGGTCAGCTGCCGGCCTACGAGTTCGCCTTCGCAGACGTCAATCCGCCGGTGCACGCCTGGGCCTGCTGGCGCGTCTACAAGATGACCGCGCCCAAGGGCGAGCGCGACCGGCTGTTCCTCGAGCGCTCGTTCCAGAAGCTGCTGATCGCCTTCACCTGGTGGGTGAACCGCAAGGACTACGAGGGCAAGAACCTGTTCTCCGGCGGCTTCCTGGGGCTCGACAACATCGGGGTCTTCGACCGCTCGAAGCCGCTGCCGACCGGCGGCTACCTGGAGCAGGCCGACGGCACGGCCTGGATGGCGTTCACCTGCGCCTCGCTTCTGTCGATCGCCATGGAGCTGGCGCGCAAGGACGCCGCCTACGAAGACCTGGCGTCCAAGTTCTTCGAGCACTTCATCGCCATCTGCGACGCCATCAACTCGCTCGGCGGCACCGGGCTGTGGGACGAGAACGACGGCTTCTATTACGACCAGCTGACGCTGGGCGGGGTGCGCATCCCACTGCGCGTGCGCTCGATGGTGGGCATCATCCCGCTGTTCGCCGTCTCGACGCTGTCCGAGACCGTGTACCGCAAGCTCCCGGGCTTCAGCAAGCGCCTGCGCTGGTTCCTCGACAACCGCCGGGACCTGGCCCAATACGTCACCTTCATGGAGTCGCCCAAGCATCCGGACGACACCCTGCGCCTGCTCGCCATACCCTCGCGCGAGCGGTTGGTGCGGGTGTTGCGCTACGTGCTCGACGAGGAGGAGTTCCTGTCGCCCTACGGCGTGCGCTCGCTGTCGCGGGTGCATCACGGCCGGCCCTACGTGTTTCCGGTCGGCGGCGAGAGCTATACCGTGGACTACGAGCCCGGCGAATCGCGCACCGGGTTGTTCGGCGGCAACTCGAACTGGCGCGGCCCGATCTGGTTCCCGCTCAACTACCTGCTGATCGAATCGCTCGAGAAGTACCACAACTTCTACCGCGACACGCTCAAGGTGGAGTGCCCCACCGGGTCGGGGCGGATGCTGACCCTGGACGAGGTGGCGCAGGAGCTGCGGCGACGGCTGGCGCGCATCTTCCAGCGCGACGCGGGCGGCCGGCGCCCGTGCCATGGCGACGACCGCCGCTTCGCCGAAGACGAGCATTGGCGGGACCTGCTGCTGTTCCACGAGTACTTCCACGGCGACACCGGCCGCGGCCTGGGGGCGGCCCACCAGACCGGCTGGACCGCGCTGGCTGCCCGCGTGCTGAACGACCTCGCCAGATGGTCGGCTCCGCGGCCCGCGCCGTAACCTTTTGCGCTGTTTAGCGTACAAACCGGAAGACCTGGGACGCTGCCGGAGGAAGGTGCCCCCGATGAAGAACCTGACGCTGTACGTGACCGAGCGAGGTCGCTGGGGACTCGACAGGATCCGACGCAACCTCGATCTGCAGGTGGACAACAGCCTCGAGCTGGGCTGGCGGCCGGGCGACCTCCTGGTCTATACCAACTTCCCCTATTCCCGTCATGGGGTGAAGGCGCTCGAGGTGCTGCCGAGCCGGCGGCCGCGGACGGCGCGAATGACCTCGTTCTACAAGACGGAGGTGTTGCTCGACGCCCTCGGGAAGCTGGCTCCCGGCGAGGAAGTCTGGTACCACGATGCCGACGCCTACCAGCTCCAGCCGTTCTCCGGGTCGCCGGCGCCGGACAAGGACCTGGCGGCCTGCCTGTACTGCACGCGCGAGCGCTTGCTCATCCAGGGCGGCTCGATGTTCTTGACCCGTGCCGCCCGCCAGGTCTTCGAGCAGGTGCGGGACCTGTTGATCCATCGCCGTTATCGCAAGGACGAGTTTGCGCTGACCGACCTGGCCGGCCGGCCGGAGTTCCTGGACCGTTTCGGACCGCTCGACTATTCCTACAACCTCGGCGACACCGATTTCGAGCTGCGCTACCAGCTTGCCGAGCGGCCCATCATGGTGGCGCACTTCCACCTCGACCGCCAGGCCCACCGCGCCAAGTTCCTGGACGGCCGCAACTCCCTGGGCGTGTTCCCCCTGGGCGAGCGCTTCGAGCGGCTGTTGCAGCGCCACGGCTACGTCGAGCAGTGGTGGCGTGTGCCCGTTCCCAGCGTCACGGACGTGGCGCGTGGGAACCTGGTCCCGGGGACAGGCCGGACCTCCAGCCAGGACGTCCGGTCCGGGCGTGCGGCGGTCGCTTCGCTGTCGCGGACCCGCGGCGAGGACCTGCGCGAGCGGGCGGTCGCCGGCCGCCTCGCCGGGCAGCAGTAGGTTGCGGGCCTGGCGGCCGGCGCAGTCGCCCGCCGTCCCGGTCGCAGCTCAGGGTCCGGTCGGGGTGGCGCTGGATCGGGTGGCCGGCTCGGACGCGGCGGCGGACTGGCCGGTCGGGGCGGCGCCGGAGGAGGCGGCCGCCGCGGGTGCGGCGGCGGAGGTCGGCGGGGAGTGCCGTCCTGCGGCGAGGGTACCGTGGATCTTCCTTAGCAGGGCGAGGGCGCGCGGCAGGCCGAGCGCCAGCAGGCCGGCCCCCGGCGCCAGCAGCCAGGCGAGAGTCGGCGGCCGCTGCTCCGCGAAGGCGCGCACCCCGAGCAGGGCCAGGGTTACCCCCAGGACGACGAGCAAGCCGCTGCCGCAGAGGCGCGCCTCCCAGAAGCGGGGGAGCGGCGCGCCCTCGCCGCGGGCCAGCGCTGCGCGCACGAGGCGGCGCTGCCCAGGCACTTCGAGGATGCGGAAGTACAGCAGGTGGACGACGAGCCACACCAGCCCGATGGCTCCCAGCCCGTCGCTCAGCCAGTGGTTGCCGCCCATGGCGTTGGCGACCGTCATGACCCCCGCGCCGGCGAGCGCCAGGACTGCCGCCGCGGCGCCGGCGGCGCGGGGGCGGCGGCCCGCGGCGGGATCGAAGGCCAGGGCATAGGCGAACGCCACGGTGGCGAACACCGCGGCGGTGTGGCCGCTGGGGAAGCTGCCGCGGTAAGGCCCGGCGGTCAGGTGGAGGCTGCCGGTCCGATACCACTCCGTATAGGGGAGATGGTGGCGGGAGAGCACGTCGAGCGGCCGCGCCCGGCCCAGCACCAGCTTGAGCGCGTGGACCACCGCCCAGCCGGCCATGAGCGCCGCGGTCAGCAGGAAGCCGAGCACCGGGCGCGCCGCCAGCAGGCGCCGGGAGGCGCCCGCGGCGTGGGCGCGCAGGTACAGCGCTCCCGCGGCCAGGGCGAGCAGGGCCGGCACGTCGGTGGCGCCCGGCGGCTGGCCCTGGAAGAGCGTGCGGCGGGCGATGCCGGCGAGCGGATGGTGACGGTAGTCGGTGAGGCGGGCCGTCCAGGCGTAGTCGACCCGCGGCACCCAGGCCATGGCGGCGGCCCAGAGGCAGAGCAGGACAAGGAGGAGGAGCTTGGTATGGCGGGCCAAGGTCGAAGCTCGCCGGGCATCGACGCGCGGTCCGAGCCCGGGCCGGCGCCATCCTATACTGCCGGTCTTTCGGTCCGGCTGGAAGGGGCCGGGACGGCCGGGCGGTTGGGACGGCCAGGACGGCCCGGGAACGGCCGGGACGGCCAGGGCGGCCGGGGCGGCCAGGATGGCCGAGAACGGCCGGGACGGCCGGGGCGGCCAGGATGGCCGGGAACAGCCGGGACGGCCAGGGCGGCCAGGATGGCCGGGAACAGCCGGGACACGGCCAGGACGGCCGGAACGGCCGGGACGGCCGGCGCGGACCGCCGAGGATGGGACGCGATTCGAAGGCAGCCGGGCGGTGACGGGAGTACCGGGATGGATCTCGACGTGACCAGGCAGGAGCCGACGTGAATCCGGCGAGAGCCGACGTGGTCCGGCGGGAACCGGGGTGGGGCGCGGCCCTGGCGCTGGCCGGAGCGATCTTCGCCGGGCTGCTGGCGCTCGCCGGCCGCACGACCCTTTGGGACCGCGACGAGCCGCGGTTCGCACAGGCGACCGTGGAGATGATTGCGTCCGGCGACTATCTCGTTCCGACCTTCAACGGGAAGTTGCGGCCGGACAAGCCGGCCCTGGTGTACTGGCTGATGTCGCTGCCGGTGCGGCTGCTGGGGCCGACGGCGGTGGCGGCGCGGCTGTGGTCGGCGGCGGCAATGGCGGCCGCGGCGCTGCTCACCTTCGCCACCGCTCGGCGCCTGCTGCCGGCGCGCGCCGGGTTGTGGGCGATGGCGGTGATGGCGACGACGCCACTGGCCATCGTCGAGGGACAGGCGGCAACCACCGATGCGGTGCTGCTGGCGGCGGTGACCGCGGCGATGGCCTGCTTCGCGGCGGTGCTGATCCCAGGGGCAGGCCGCATGGCCACCCTGGCCGAGCGGCGGATCGGCGGCCATGGGAGTCCCTGGCCCTGGCTGGGGCTCGGCGTGGCGCTGGGCCTTGCGCAGCTGGCCAAGGGGCCGGTCGGCCTGGCGGTGCCGGCGCTGGCCATCGCCGCGACCCTGGTGATCTCGAGGCGGCGGCAGCGCGCCGGCACTGGCGCCGATGCCGGCGGCGCTGCCGCGGAGGCGATGAAGGCAGGAGCTGGCGTGACGGCGGCCGCCGTGCCGATGCCAGTCAAGCCAGGTGCGATGCCGCCGCTCGCTGCGTTGGCGCGGCGCGCGGCGCTCGCGGCGCTCCTCGGCGTGGGGATCTTCTGCGCCTGGGGCGTGCCGGCCAACCTGGCGACCGGCGGCGAGCTGGCGCGGCTGGGGATCGGCAAGCACGTGGTGGGGCGGGCGCTCGGGGCCATGGAGGGCCACGGCGGCGCGGGCTGGCGCGGCTGGGCGGCGGGGCTGCCCTTCTATCTCGTGGTGACCTGGATCGGCTTCGCGCCCTGGGTTCTCTGGCTGCCGGCAGCGATCTCGGCAGCCCTGGGTGGGCGGCTCGGCGGCGAGCGGGGACGGGCGCTGCTGATCGGCTGGTCGGTCCCCACCCTGGCGTTGATGACCCTGGTGGCCACGAGGCTGCCGCACTACGTGCTGCCGGCGTGGCCGGCGCTGGCGCTGGCGGTGGGCGGCACGCTCGAGGCCGAGCGGCGAGGGGAGCTGGCGCCGCGCGACCGCCTGTGGCTGCGCCGCGGGGCCTGGCTGCTGGGGCCGCTCGTGGCGCTGGCCGCCGCGGCGGTGGCGGTGGCCGGCGCCCGCCAGGCCTTGGCGCTCATCGGCGGTCCGCCCCTGCTGCCAGGTCCGGCACATCATGCCGTCTTGGTGGCGCCGGCCAGCTTGCCTCTCGGCCTGGTCGCCGCTTGCCTGGCGCTTGGCGTGGTCGTGGTCGTGGCCGGCGGCTGGGCGCTGCGCGCACATCGGGCGGGGCGCTACCAGCTGGCAGCCCTGGCGCTGCTGGCCGGCGCGGTGGCGGCGGCGGGGGTGGCGGGGGGGGCGCTGGCGCCGGAGCTCGAGCGCCTGAAGCCGGCGCCGCGGCTGGCGGCGGCGGTGCGCGCGGCCACCGCGCCCGGGGTGCCGGTGGCCACCTTCGAGTACGGCGAGCCGACCTTCATCTTCTACCTGGGACGCTGGCCGGTCCGCGAGCTGCGCGACGCCGGCGCGGTCGCCGCCTGGGCTGCCGAGCGGGCGCCCGGAGTCCTGGTGCTGCCGCGCTCCGCCTGGCAGCCGTTGCGCGCGGCGCCCTGGGCGGCGCGACTGACCGAGATCGCCACGGCTTCAGGCTGGAACGTCTCGAAGGGGAGCCGGCTGGAGCTCGTCGCGCTGCGGCGGGCAGGCTGACGGCGCGTGCTCGAGCACGCGGGTATGCGGAGCGACGCCGGAGGCGACACTGGCGGGGCCGGGGCCGGGAAGCACGGTCTTCCAGGCCACTCGCCGGGCCGCGTGCCAGGTGACCGGCGGTGGCCTTGGCGCCGCGACCGTTGTCACTACCGCTGTGACCTTTGTCACTCCAGGGATCTCCCTGGGCGGCGTATCATGCAGTTGACTTTTTCGTGCTGCAAGACCGATCCGCGCCTCCCGCGCGTTCACGACAGGCGGACCAAGCATGGCGTCCCGATCGCCCTTCTCCGTTCTCGCGTTGCTTGCCGCGACGGCGCTGCTGTCAGCTGCCGTGCGGCCGGCCGCCGCCACCTCGGTGGTGCTTGGCTCCGATGGCGAGCTGGCGGACCAGGCGCCGGTGGTGGTGGAGGCAACGGTGCTGGCGACGGTGCCGAGCTTGCCGGGATCTGCCGCCGGAGCCTCGACGGCCCCCACGACCGATTACCTGCTGCGCGTCGAACGCGTCTTGAAGGGCAGCGTTCCGGCGGGCACCGGCCCGGTGCGGCTGCGGGTGCTTGGCGGTCCCGGGCCGGACGGGATGACGCTCAAGATCTGGGGCTCCCCCGACCTGAAAGCCGGCGAGCGCGTCCTGCTCTTCCTGGTGGGCCCCGGCGCCGACGGCTCGTACCGGCCGTTGCACCTGGCGGTCGGGGTGTTCCACCAGGTCGAGACAGCGGCCGGACCGGATGGCCGGAGCGCCGGGCTGCTGGCGGTGCGCGACCTCTCGGAGATGACCGTGGTGGACGCCGGCGGCGGTCTCGGCCCCGGCACTGTGCAGGTGCGCGACTATGACCGCTTCGCGCAATGGCTCGCGGACCGCGCGGGGGGCGAGCAGCGGCCGGCGGACTACCAGCTGGAGCTGCCCGCCGCCGACCTGCAACAGGTGCAGGAGAAGTTCAACTATCTCGGCGGGATCAAGCAGCGCTGGAACGAGTTCGACAGCGGCATCGCCGTGCACTGGACGGTCTACCAAGCTGGTCAGCCCGGCCTGGCCGACCTGGGATTCAACGAGTTCCAGGTGGCGATGAGCGCCTGGAACTCGAATCCGGGCACCAACATCAAGTACGTGTACGACGGCACCAGCAACTTCACCGCCGGCTTCCAGCATCCCGACGGCCACAACACCCTGTTGCCCGGGGACCCGAACGACGATTTGCCGGGCAGCTTCACCTGCACCTCGCCCGGCAACGGCAACGGCATCCTGGGCGCGGGCGGCACCTGGTTTCCCACCAACGCCTCGCCGCCGCTCCCGATCCAGGAGGCGGACATCGTCATCCAGGACGGGGCGGGCTGCTGGTTCAACAACGATCCGGCCCGCGCCGAGCAGGTGTTCGCCCACGAGCTGGGTCATTCGCTGGGCATGGGGCACTCGTGCGGCGACTCGCTGACCGGCAGCTGCAACACTGCCGTCAAGGACGGCGCCCTGATGCGCGCCATGGCGCACAACGACAACCGCGGCGCGGCGCTGGGCGACGACGACCGGGCCGGCATCGCCACGCTCTACGGCAACGGTACGAGCGGCGGCCCGGGCAGCCCGCCGTCGGCGCCCACCAGCCTCGCCGCCGCCGCGAAGTCGAAAGGCGCGGTCACCTTGACCTGGAAGGACACGTCCAGCACCGCCACCCAGGTCGACGTGGAGAGCAAGCGGGGAAGCGGCCGTTTCCATCAGGTCCAGACGCTGGCAGGCGGAGCCGCCTCGACGACCCTCACCGGCCTGTCGGCTGGCATGAAGTACACGTTCCGGGTGCGCGCCCACAACGGCGCCGGCTACTCGGGCTACTCCAACGTGGCGACCGCTGTGCCCTAGCTAGCCGGCTGCTGAAAAAGGCCGTGCGTCGCGTTGCGAGCGCCGCGGGGCCGGATGCCAGGCGCCGCGACGCAGGCGATGCCCGGACATCGTCGAGGAGCGGCAACGCCGCAGACGGCCCCGCGCCGCCGCAACCCGAAGGGCGAAGCGCGGCGTGCGGGATTTTTCAGCAGCCGGCTAGCCGGGGCGGGTGTCCTCGGGGACGATCTGGAAGGGCTCCAATCCTTCCGGTCGGTACAGTAAGAAATCGCGGCGGTCGAGAGTGAAGATCCGGTGGATCCTCTCCCGTTCCGCGACCCGGACCAGCGCGGCGTCGGCAAGATCCATCGGCAGGTCTTGGTATTTCTTCATCAGCTCTCGCATCCTCGCAAAGTCACGCAGCTCCAGGGGGACGACCGTGACTCCTCTCCGCTCCAGAAACTCCCAAAGCGCATCCTGGGCACGCCAGGAAAAACCGAGCAGATACATGGCCTCGGTGACGACGGGCCAGACGGAGATCAGGGGCTCGGCAAGGGTCCGCAGTGTCTCCTTGCACTGTTGGTGATGACCGTCGTCCGCGTGGAGCAGCGCCACCATCGGGCCGGCGTCCAGAAGGATCATGATTTTCTGTTCACCAGGAGTCGACGAAAGCGCTGCCCGGTGTTTTCCGAGAGGCCTGGCGGGCCGCCTCGGACGCAGCCGATCAGGTCGGCGACGCGGTCAAAAGGAGCCTGCCGCTCCTGAGACGCCAGCAGCTCGATTGCCTCGCGCACGATCTCGGACTTGGACACCGATCTGCTTCGAGCCAACTGCTCCAAGGCACGTTCCGTTTCGGGGTCGAGTCGAACACTGGTGGGCAAGAGTGAACCTCCTATGTAGTACAGAGTGTACTACGCCCGCTGCCCAGGTTCCTGCTCTGGTGGAGGCTTGATCTGGGTGGAGGCCATAGGTGTCCTCTGAGCAGGTCGGTGCAGCACGGCTTCCCAGCGAGCAAGACCAAGGAGTAGTGACCTCCGGTGCCGGTCGCCGGAGAGATCGATGGCCGTAGGGGAGGGAGGGAGGGCGCTGCCTCCCGCCCGGCCGGCAGAGGGTTCCCCGGAGGCGTCCGGAGGCGTGCTGGCATCGAGGTTGCTGCGGCACTGGGGCGGACTGCTGTACGAACGGAGGCGAAACATGAAATCCGCTAGAGTGCGCTTCGTGCTGGGGCTCGCGGGGCTGTTCATTGCCGCGGCGCCGGTCCTGGCTCAACCCTATCCCCCTCCCCCGCCGCCCTACCATCGCGGCGGCGGCGACGCCGACCGCTTCGGCGAGTTCCGGGTCTGGGTCGGCGGCTTCCAGCCCGACGCCCACGACGACTACTGGAACAACAAGTTCCGCGACTTCACCGGCAGCCGCAGCGACCTGCGCGACGTGATCGTCGGCGGCGACTTCATCATCCACCTCGACCGCATCAACGCAATCATGTTCTCGGCCAGCTACTACTCGACCACCACCACCCAGGCCTATCAGAACTTCCTCGACCAGAACAACAACCGCATCTTCCACAACACGGACTACGACATCGGCTCGGGCAGCGTCTCTTACGTGCTCTTCCCGGCCGGCACCCATACGCCGGTGATCCCCTACCTGGGGGCCGGCGTCGGCATCTACGGCTGGCGGCTGCGCGAGGCCGGCGACTTCATCGACTTCTCGAACCACGACGCCATCTTCTCGACCGTCAACTCCGACAGCGGCACCGCCTTCGGCTACTTCTTCCTGGCGGGGCTCGAGGTGCCGGTCACCCGCCACATGGCCCTGCTGATCGACGGCCGCTACACCAAGTCGCACGACACCCTGGGACGGGACTTCGCGGGCTTCGGCCGGCTCGACCTGTCGGGCGGCCAGGTCGTCGGCGGCCTCGCCTTCCACCTGTGAGCTGAACCGCTCTCCAGGCAAGCAGCGCGCCCCCGTCATGGCACGGCCGTGACGGGGCGTCTTTGCCTCGCGGGCGGCCCAGCCGGCAAGGGCGCGGCGCGAAGCCGCCGGCGCCGCCTCGGGGCACGGGGCCCCAAGAAAAAAAACGGCCGGCACTATTCGCACCGGCCGGTCAAGGTCAGGGGGAAGAGCGGCGGCTCAGTGGAGGCCGCCGGCGTAGGGGAGACCGTCGCCGCCGAGCGTCTCGGCGGCCGGCGTGTCGGGGTCGCCGAACAGGAGGCGGCCCTCCTTGTAGGAGGCGCCCCGCAGGGTGAGGGCGAGCACCTCTCCGAGGTCCTCGGCGAGGAAGATCTCGAGCGTGTCGCGCACGTCCTGCGGCAGGTCCTCGAGGTCGGCCTCGTTGTCCTTGGGGATCAGGACGGTGCGGATGCCGGCCCGCACCGCGCCGAGCACCTTCTCCTTGACGCCGCCGATCGGCAGCACGCGGCCGGAGAGGGTGATCTCGCCGGTCATCGCGATGTCGTGGCGGGCCGGCCGCTCGGAGAGGGCCGACACCATGGCGGTGGCCATGGTGACGCCGGCCGACGGGCCGTCCTTGGGGATGGCGCCGGCCGGCACGTGGATGTGCATGTCGCGGTCGAAGCGCTCGTCCTTGATCCCCAGCCCGGTGGCGTGAGAGCGCGCGTAGCTCCAGGCGGCGCGCGCCGACTCCTTCATGACGTCGCCGAGCTGGCCGGTGAGCACCAGCTCGCCCTTGCCGCGCATGGTCTGCGCCTCGACGAACATGATGTCGCCGCCGGTCGGGGTGTAGTACATGCCGGTGGCGGTGCCGATCTCGTCCTGGCCGGCGGCGTGCTCGGGATGCACCTTGGGGCGGCCGAGCAGCTCGCGGACCGCCGGCGCTCCGACCTCGGTCGCCTCGATCTCGCGGGCGGCGATGCGGCGCGCCACCTTGCGCGACAGGCGGCCGATCTCCCGCTCTAGCTGGCGGACGCCGGCCTCGCGGGTGTAGCTGGTGATCGTCTCGGCGATGGCCTCGTCGGTGACGGTGAGCTGCTCGCCGGTCAGGCCGTTCTCGGCCACCTGCCGCGGCACCAGGTAGCGCCGGGCGATGATCAGCTTCTCCCGCTCGGTGTAGCCGGCGAACTGCACCACCTCCATGCGGTCGAGCAGCGGCCCGGGGATGTTCTGGATGAAGTTGGCGGTGGCGATGAACAGCACCTCCGAGAGGTCGAACGGCACTCCCAGGTAGTGATCGGTGAAGGTGTCGTTCTGCGCCGGGTCGAGGACCTCGAGCAGCCCGGCAGCCGGGTCGCCCTGGAAGGAGACGCCCAGCTTGTCGACCTCGTCGAGCAGGAACACCGGGTTCTTGGTGCCCGCCTGCTTCATGCCCTGGATGATGCGCCCGGGCATGGCGCCGACGTAGGTGCGCCGGTGGCCGCGGATGTCGGCCTCGTCGCGCACGCCGCCGAGCGAGACGCGCACGTATTCGCGTCCCATGGCGCGGGCGATCGACTTGGCGACCGAGGTCTTGCCGACGCCGGGCGGGCCGACGAAGAGCAGGATCGGTCCCTTGGCGCCCTTGTCGTCCTCGTTGCCGGGCAGATCGCCGTCGGGCGGGGTGGTGGGGCCCGCCGCGGCAACCGCGCCGGCGGCGACCGTCGGGCCCGGCACGGCGGCATCCGGCGGGTTGGGGCCGGTCGTCCCCGGGGCCTCGGGCACCGGCGGAGCGGTGGGGCCGGCATCGCCGCCGTGGTCGCCTGAAGCTTCTGCAGCATCCGCAGCCTCGGCCTCGGCGGCCTTGGCCTTGGCGCGGCGCGCCTCGTTCGCCGCCTGGCGGAGCTGGCGCACGGCCAGGAACTCGAGCACCCGGTCCTTGACGTCGCCCAGGGCGTAGTGGTCCTGCTCGAGGATGCGGGCGGCCTCGGGGATGCTCAGCGATTCGACGCTGCGCTCGTTCCAGGGCAGCTCGGCAATGGTCTCGAGGTAGGTGCGGATGACCTGGGCCTCCATGCCCTCGCGGCCGGACCGCTTGAGGCGGGCCATCTCGCGGTCGACCTCCTTGCGGACGGCCGGCGGCAGCTGCAGCTTGGTCAGCTTGTCGCGCAGCTCGTCGACGTCGCCGGTCTCGTCACCCTCTCCCAGCTCCTTCTGGATGGCCTTGAGCTGCTCGCGCAGGAACATCTCGCGCTGGCGGTCGCCGAGCTCCTCCTGGACCCGCGACTTGATGTCCTCCTGCGCCTCGAGCACCTTGAGCTGGCGCTGGACATGGACGAGCACGCGGCGCAGCCGCTCCTCGACCGAGAGGGTCTCGAGCAGCATCTGGCGCTGGGGAGGCGTGACGTCGGTATAGGCGGCGACCAGGTCGGCGAAGCGGCTGGGGTCGTTGACGCCCTCCAGGACCTGGTGGACCACGTCGTCGGGCAGGCCGGATTTCTTGCCCAGCTCGGCGGCGCGCTGCCGGGCTTCACGGAACAGGCCGATGAAGGCGGCGTCCTGGTCGTTGAGCGGCCGCATCTCCTCGGCCTCGCGGACGACGGCGTGCAGATAGCCGTCCTTCTCGCTGATGCGCATGGCGATGCCGCGGTACTCGCCGGTGAGCAGCAGCTGCATGCCGGCAAAGCCGCGCTGGACCTGGCCGATCCGCGCCACGGTGCCGATGGTGTGGAGCGATTCCGGCGTCACCACCGGGACATCCTCCCGCTGGGACACTGCGAAGACCAGGCGGTCGGGGCTGTTGAGCGCCGCCTCGATGGCGCGCAAGGTCGCAGGCTTGCCGGCCTGGATCGGCGAAGTCACACCCGGGAAAAGCACGAACTCCCGCAAGGGGAGGACCGGCAGAGTCAAACGTTCAGTCATGTGGGCTCCTCGACTCCCTCTCCCTCTCGTCGGGTGAGGTGTACGAGAGGGGAAACCTTCGGCCCGGCACTCAGAATTCCAGCCTGCGCCGGAAATCTTAGTGAGTCGCGCTCAGCCACCCGACCGTACAGCGCCTCGACCCTATAGAAAGCCATATCCATGCCAGAGGCGGTGCCGGCCGAGGTGAGGCGATGCCGCCTGAGGCAACGACCTGGTCGTCGACCGCGCGGCGGTCATCGGCCGCCCGGACACCGCTGGACGCCGCGGCAGAGGCCGGCCAGGGCGGCGGTGGGTCGAGTCCATGGCGGCACCTTCAGGGCCGCGGGCGGGCGAGGTCCAGCACCCAGAGCACCTGGTAGCGGTGCTCGTAGGTGCCGACCGCGATGCCGGCGCCCAGGCTGGTCAACGTCGGGTTCAGGATGTTACGGCGATGGTCGGAGCTGGCCATCCAGCCGGCCATCGCCGCGTCGGCGCTGAGATGGCGGGCGGCGATGTTCTCGGCGACGCCGCCGGCCGGGAAGCCGGCGGACTCGACCCGCGAGCGCGGCGAGGAGCCGTCCGGACCCAGGTGAGAGTAATAGGAGCGCGCGAGCATGTCCTCGGCGTGGGCCTGGGCCGCGGCGTCGAGGCGGGGATCGGCGGCGAGCGGCGGCCGGCCGGCGGCGCGCCGCGCGGCGTTGACGGCGGCGAGGAGCGCCGAGCGCTGGCGGGCGAGGTCGTGCAGCGGCTCGGCCGCGGCCTGCCAGGAGTCCTGCTCGGGCCAGGCGAAGAGGAAGACGTAGAGGGGCACGCCGCGGAAGGCGGCAATGCCGATCCCCAGGTCGGAGAGCTCGCGGCGCATGGCCGCCGCCAGGTCTGGCGAGGTCTTCCACCAGGCCACCACGGCCTCGGGCTCGCCGGCCAGGGCGGCCACGCTCTCGGTCCACAGGTGGGGCCGGTAGCCGGCGCGCACCATGCGGGTCTGGATGCGCCCGAAGAGGGAGAGCGACTCGGACTCGTCGGGGAGGGCGCCCTTGGCCCCGATCTCGTCGGCCCGCTGCTGGGCGACCTCGTCGAGGGGCGCCGAAGGGCGCAGCTGGGGGACGCCGGCGGCCCGGCGCTCGGCGTCGATGGCGGCGGCAAGGCGGCGGCGGAGCTCGGGAAGGTCCGCGGCGCCGGGAAGGGGCCGGGAGGGCCCGGTCCGGGCGGCAGGGGGTGCGCTCGCCGCCTGCGGCGGCGCGGTCGTGGCGTACGCGGCGTTGGCGGCAAGGACAGCCGCGGCAGTGGCGAGCGAGCGGAGGATGGGGGCGAGGATCATGCGCGGACAGGGCAGGGCGATCGGGCGCGGCGTCGCAGCAGCGACGATACACGAGATCCAGGTAGTGGGGTTTTGGATCCACGACCGGGCGGCCAGGCGGTCCGTTCGGGGTATGATCCTCTCCCGGCGCAGTGCCCCTGCTTTCGCCCGCGACGACCTTGGTGCGTCGGCCCTCGATGCCGGCGCCGGCTCCGGCTCCGGGCAGTACCGGCTCTCAGGAGGACGGCTATGACCCTTCGTACAGTCTTCAGGACCTTCGTGACCGCGGCGCTGGTGGGGGTCGGTTTGCTCGCGGCCGGGTGCAAGAAGGAGCAGCAGGCCGACGTCTCGTCGAGCGCGCCGCCACCCGCCACCAGCACGCCCGCCGCCGCGGCTCCTGCCACCGGCAACCCGGCCGCTCCCGCCGCTGCCGCCGGCGGCGCGCCGGCGACCCCGGCTGCTCCGGCCGCGCCGGCCGCCCCGGCTGCCGCCGCCGCGCCGGCCGGGGTCGCGGCGCCGGCTGGGGCCGCCGCCGGCGGCGGGATGGCGGACACGACCGCCAAGCTGGCCGCCGTCGATTGGGCGCTCAAGCAGGACGAGATCAGGCACGACCCCGATGGGCAGTGGGCGGCCGATGCCACGGCATCGTCGTCCTACAGCGACGCCAAGGGCGACGCGGCGTGGTCGCCCAAGCAGGCGACAGGCGAGCCGAACGTCGACAAGTACGCCGACGACGGCCATGCGTGGGCGCCGAAGACCCAGGACGGCGGCATCGAGTGGCTGGACCTGAAGTACGCCCACCCGGTGCACGCCTCGGAGGTGCGGGTCCGTGAGTCGATGGGCTCGGGTGCGGTGATCAAGGTCGAGCTGTTCGACGAAGCCGGCGCCGCGCACACGATCTGGCAGGGCGCCGACCCGACGACGCAGCTCAACTACCTGATCCTCAAGTTCAAGCCGACGGACTACAAGGTGGACCGGGTGAAGGTGACGCTCGCCACCAACCTCGTCCCGGGCTGGAACGAGATCGACGCGGTGCAGCTGGTGGGCAAGCCCTAGGTGTCGCCGGCCGGGCCGGGCCGGGCGCTGCCGCCGGACCGGGCGGCGCGCCGGGTCCGGGCCGCCGAGCGAGGCGCCCCGCATCGCCCTGCCCGGGCACAGTAGAAAGTAGCCGGGGCGGGTGCGCGAGCGCTGCCGGCACGGCGCCTACCTCTTCCTATTCCTATGCGGTCCAACCGCTTCTCCCTGCTCGCGATCGCGGTCTATGCGCTGATGCTGGCGGGCGCGGTCCTCGCCTTCCTATGGATACGCCGCCAGGGCGAGATGCTCGTCGCGCCGCCACCCAGCGGCCCCGCATTCAGCGGCGCGAGCGCGGGCGCGGACAGCGCGCCGCCGGCGGCAGGCGGGGCGGCGGCGTCGCGGAGCGGCGGCGACGTGCTGCCGCACGTGCTGCTGGCGCTGGCGGTGATCCTGGTCGCGGCGCGGGTGGTGGGGCTGGTGTTCCGCCGGCTGGGACAGCCGCCGGTGGTCGGCGAGGTGCTGGCGGGCATCCTGCTGGGACCGTCGCTTTTGGGGCGGGTCTCGCCCGCGGCCCTGGCCTACCTGCTGCCGCCCCAGGTGGCGCCCTTCCTGGGCATCATCGCGCAGGTCGGGATCATCCTGTTCATGTTCCTGGTCGGCGTCGAGCTCGATCCTGGCCTGATGCGCAACCGCACGCAGGCGACGGTCGCGATCTCCCACGCCAGCATCATCGTGCCGTTCGTGCTCGGCGCGCTGCTGGCGCTGCCGCTGTACCCGCGGCTCGCGACCCGCGACGTGCCCTTCACCGCCTTCGCCCTGTTCCTCGGCGTGTCGATGTCGATCACCGCCTTCCCGGTGCTGGCCCGCATCCTCACCGACCGCGGCATCCAGCGCACCCGGCTCGGCGTCATGGCGCTGACCTGCGCCGCGGTCAACGACGTCACCGCCTGGTGCCTGCTGGCCTTCGTGGTGAGCGTGGTCCGGGCGCAGTCGGGATCGGCGCTGGTGACGGTGCTGCTCACCGCCGGCTACGTCGGCCTGCTGCTCGGAGTGGCGCGGCCGGTCGTGGAGCGGCTGGTGCGCGTCGTCGATCACCGCGGCACGACCCAGGGCGTGATGACCGTCACCTTCGTCGCCCTGCTGCTGTCGGCGCTGATCACCGAGGCGATCGGCGTCCATGCCATCTTCGGCGCCTTCGTGCTCGGGGTCCTGGTGCCGCACGATTCCCGCATCGCCCGCCAGCTGCGGGCGCAGCTCGAGGGCCTGGTGCTGGTGCTGCTGCTGCCCGCCTTCTTCGCCTTCACCGGCCTGCGCACCCAGGTCGGGCTGGTGCACGGGGCCGGCTGGCTGCTGTGCGGCCTCATCATCCTGGTGGCCTCGCTGGGCAAGTTCGGCGGCAGCGCCGCGGCCGCCCGCCTGACCGGCCTCTCCTGGCACGATGCCGCCTCGCTGGGAGTCCTGATGAACACCCGCGGCCTGGTGGAGCTCATCGTGCTCGACATCGGCCTCGACCTGCACGTGCTGTCGCCGGCGCTGTTCGCCATGCTGGTGCTGATGGCGCTCGCCACCACCATGGCGACGACGCCGGTGCTGGCCCTGCTGCAGCGCGGCGCCGGCTGGGAACCGATCGACGCCGTCGTGCCGGCCGGCGGTCCGCACGCCGATACCGCCTGACGGGGGACGACGAGCAGATGACCCCCGTCGCCATGCGGCAGCTCAACCGTTCTTCATTGCTCTCGGCCGCCGTCTATCTCGCGACGGTGGCGGCCGCGGTCCTCTGCTTCCTGTGGATCCGCCACCAGGGTGCGGCGCTGGTCGCGCCGGCGCCCGGTGGGCCCGGCCTGGCGGCAGGCGGGCCGTCCGTGGCAGGCGGGGCGTCTGCGGCAGGCGGGGCGTCCGCGGCGGCCGGCGCCGCGCGCGGCGCCGGCGTGGCGGCGGGTGGGCCGGCCGCTGTAGGCGGATCGTCCGCGGCCGCCTCGCGGGGCGCCGGCGACGCGCTGCAGCACGTGCTGCTGGCGCTGGCGGTGATCCTGGTGGCGGCGCGGCTGGCGGGGCTGGTGTTCCGTCGGCTGGGGCAGCCGCGGGTCGTCGGCGAGGTGCTGGCGGGCATCCTGCTGGGGCCGTCGCTGCTGGGCCGCATCTCGCCCCCGGCGCTGGCCTTCCTGCTGCCGCCGTCCGTGGCCCCCTACCTCGGCATCATTTCCCAGGTCGGGATCATCCTGTTCATGTTCCTGGTCGGCGTCGAGCTCGATCCGGGACTGATGCGCAACCGGACGCAGGCGACGGTTGCCATCTCCCACGCCAGCATCACGGTGCCCTTCGTGCTCGGCGCGTTGCTGGCCCTGCCGCTCTACCCGCGGCTCTCGACCCGCGACGTGCCGTTCACCGCCTTTGCCCTGTTCCTCGGCGTGTCGATGTCGATCACCGCCTTCCCGGTCCTCGCCCGCATCCTCAAGGACCGCGGCATCCAGCGCACGCGGCTGGGGGTCATCGCGCTGACCTGCGCCGCGGTCGACGACGTGACCGCGTGGTGCCTGCTGGCGCTGGTGGTGAGCGTCATCAGGTCGCGGTCGGGCTCCGCCGTGGTCACCGTGTTGCTGACCGCCGCCTACATCGGGCTGCTGCTGGTCGTGGTGCGGCCGCTGCTCGCGCGGCTGGTGCGCAGGGTGGACCACCGCGGCATGACCCAGGGTGTGACGACGATCGCCTTCGTGGCCCTGCTGCTGTCGGCCCTGATCACCGAGGCGATCGGGATCCACGCCATCTTCGGGGCGTTCGTGCTGGGAGTGATCGTGCCGCACGAATCGCGCATCGCCCGCCAGTTGCGCGCGCAGCTCGAGGGCGTGGTGGTGGTGCTGCTGCTCCCCGCGTTCTTCGCCTTCACCGGCCTGCGCACGCAGGTGGGGTTGCTGCGCGGGGTCTCGGGATGGCTGCTGTGCGGCCTCATCGTCCTGGTGGCGTCGCTGGGCAAGTTCGGCGGCAGCGCCGTGGCCGCCCGCGCGACCGGCCTGTCCTGGCACGACGCCGCCTCGCTGGGAGTGCTGATGAACACCCGCGGCCTGGTCGAGCTGATCGTGCTCAACATCGGCCTCGACCTGCACGTGCTGTCGCCGGCGCTGTTCGCGATGCTGGTGCTGATGGCGATCGCCACCACCATGGCGACCACGCCGCTGCTGGCGCTGCTGCAGCGCGGCCCCGGCTGGGAGCCGGCGGCGGAACCGGCCGGGGCCGGCACCGCGGCGGCGGTCTCGCAGGCCGGCGCCGGCATCGGCTGACCGGCGGCGCGAGCCTCGCGGGCCGGGCCGCGCCGGGCGCTCCCGCGGCGCGGTAACGGAGACCGCCGGCCCCCGCCGCTCAGTGCAGCGGCGGCAGGTCGGCCACGTGCCACAGGCCCAGGCTCTTGTCGGCGTAGCGCCCGCCGCCCTCGCGGCAGTGCTCGTCGAGCAGGGTCCGGGGCGGCGGCAGCCGGAACGGCGGCAGCTCGAGGTTGAGCGGCCGCCATTCGCCGGTCAGGGCGTCGCGGTTCTCCCGCAGGCGGGGGAAGGTGGTGGCGAGCAGCCAGCGGGCGCCGCAGGCGCGGAAGTTGGCGAGCGCCGCCCGGGCGTCCCGGAACGAGAAGTGGACCAGGCCGTCGCGGCAGAGGACGAGGTCGGCCTCGGGCAGCGGGTCGCGGCACAGGTCGAGGCACAGGAAGGTGCGCCCGCGAGCGGCGTGGCGGCAGCGGTTGGCGGCGATCACCGCTTCCACGATGTCGATGCCGCAGTAGCTGGCCACCGGCAGCTCCGCCTCGTCGAGCCAACAGAGATCGCCGCACGGCGCGTCGAGCAGCGAGTAGCAGCCGAGCTCGGCCAGCAGCCGCGGCAGCTCCTGGCGCAGGGCGGCGGTCGCCTCGCGGCCCGAGCCCGGTCCCGAGACGGATTCGTCGCCGCGCCAGGCGTTGCGCTGGTGGATCGAGGTGAAGATGGCCTCGGCGCTGCGGCAGCGCAGCGGCAGGGTGCGCGCGAAGTGGACCCAGGCGGCGGCCTGGGGGAAACGGCGGCGCAGGAAGGTGCGCAGCCGCTGGCCGGCACGGGGCGTCAGCGAGGTAGTCCGAATGTCTGCACCCACAGGACGCGGTACTCCCCGGTTTTGGGATCGCGGCCCAGGGCCAGGCCGATCCCGGTTTGTGTGTAGCGGCGATCGAGGATGTTCTCACGATGGCCGGGGCTGCGCATCCACGACTCGACGACTTCCCTGACCGATTGCTGGCCGAGCGCGATGTTCTCGCCGATCGCCTGCCACTCGTAACCGGCGGCCTGGGCCCGCTCGCGGACGGTCCTGCCGGCGCGGTCGCGGTGCGCGAAGTAGGAGTGCTCCAGCATGTCCTCGGCATGGAGCTGGGCGGCGGTGTCGAGGCGCGGGTCGAGCGCGAGCGGCGGGCGGCCCGCCCGGCGGCGCTCGGCGTCGATGCGGGTCAGGACCTCGGCGCGCACCCGTTCGCGATCGCGGAGGCCGGCGGTGTCGCGCGCGAATGCCTCGCCCTGCGGCACGGCGAAGAGGATCGCGTAGAGCGGAGCGCCGTCGAGCCGGGCGACGCCGACGCCGAGGTCCGTGTAGACGGGCTCGAGCACGCGGCGGAAGGTGCCGTCGCGGTCGTCGTCGCGCCACGCCGCAATCAGCTGCGCGGCGCCGGCCGGTCCGCTCACCAGGTTCTCGCCCCACTGGTGAGCGTCGTAGCCGGCCGCGCGCAGCCGGCGGTCCATGGCCTTCTCGGGCGCGCGCTCGCCGCGCAGCGAGCCCCTGGCCGCCACCTCGCCGGCATGCTCCTGGGCGGCGCGGTCGAGCGCCTCCGACCGGCGCAGGGGCGGGGCGCCGGCGGCCGCGCGCTGTGCGTCGAGCAGGCGCAGCACCTCGCGGCGCACGGTTTCGGGATCGGGCCCGGCGGCGCCGCCGCGGCGGGCGCGGGCGGTCTCATGGCCACTAGCATAGATAATCGATACGTAGACAGTCAATGTATAAGCGGTTGTCACGAGCCAGGCGGACAGGGTCGCAGCTGTCCGGATGGTGGTTGGCAAGCGCATGAATGCAGTGGCCCAGCGACAGGCAACGAGTGCCGCGATGGCGACAATCGGAGCCACGGCCGACCGTGAAGACCTGAGCTGCTACGCCTTCAATGGCTGCTGGACGCTAACTGGTAGGATACATCGCCTTGACCGTCGCCGAACCGTCGCCCGCGCTTCTGAGTCTCCATCAGCGGCCGATCGCCGCCCATGGACGCATCCTGGCCCTCGCCTGGGGAGCGTGGGCGTCCGGCTTCTTCTCACTGATGCTGCTGTCGTTCGTGCTGCAGCCGGTGCAGGACGCCTTTGCCCTCTCGGAGACGGCGCTGGGCTGGCTCACCGGGGTGGGCGTCGGCATGAGCGGCGCCGGCGGGCTGCTGTTCGGCTGGATGAGCGACCGGCTGGGACGGCGCGCGTCGCTGGGAGCGGCGATCGCCGCCTTCGGCCTGGGCAACGCGCTGTGCGGGCTGGCGCCGTCGGCGGCGTGGTTGCTGGCCGGACGGGCGCTGGCCGGCCTGGGCGTGGGCGGGACCTGGGGGGCGGGACAGGCGCTGATGGGCGAGACGTTCCCGCCGGCGCTGCGCGGGCGCTACGGCGCGGTCGCTCAGACCGGCGCGCCGGTCGGGCTGGGGCTGGCGGCGATCGCCGGCTCGTTCCTGGCGCCCCTGGTGGGCTGGCGGGCGGTGTTCCTGGTGGCGGCCCTGCCGCTGCTCGCGCTGCCGCTGCTGCGCTGGGTGCCGGAGTCGGACCTCTGGCTCGCGCACCGGCGGCAGCCGGTCGCGCGGCGGTCGATCCTGGCGCAGCTGGCGGCGCCCGACCTCGCGGGGCGCTTCGTGAGCGCCTTCGTGCTGACGGCCTTCGACATGTCGTCCTATTGGTTCGCCGTTGTCTGGCTGCCGCGCTACCTGCAGAAGCAGCGCGGGCTCTCCATCTTCGGCTCGGGCTGGTGGACGCTGACGTTCGTCGCCGGGTCGCTCGCCGGCTACCTCAGCTTCGGCTGGGTCTCGGACCGCATCGGCCGGCGCAAGGCGTTCGCGCTGTACTGCGCGGTCACCGCGATCGGCCTGGCCGCGGTGTCGCTGTTCTGGGACCTGCTGGCGGGGCGGCCGCTCGCCGGCCTGGCGTGCATGGCCGTTGCCGGCCTCGGCACCGGCAGCTGGTCGTGCTTCGGGGCGTTCTTCTCCGAGCTGTTCCCCACCCGGGTGCGGGGGGCCGCCATGTCCACGATCATGAACGTCACCCGCGGCGTGCAGTTCGCGGCGCCGCTGGTGATCGCGGCGGTGGCGGGACGGTGGGGGCTCGGCGGCGGCGTGGCGCTGGCGGCAGGCTTCGCGGTGCTGGCGGCACTGTGGGTGTGGACGCTCCCCGAGACGGCAGGGGCGGCCCTCGAGGCCTGAGCGAGCCGCAAGCAGTCCCATCGCATCCCCCGGGCCGCCGCGAAGGCGATGGAGACTTAGCCAGGATGCCGGCGAATCAGAGCCATCAGGGCAACCAGGAAGAGCAGCACCAGCAGGAGGCCGGCAGGGCGCCCGGGCTGCTGCGGGCGGTGTCGCGCTGGCAGATCGTCGCCCTGGTGCTCAACGACGTCATCGGCAGCGGCGTCTACCTGCTGCCGGCCGGGGCGGCGGCGCTGCTCGGCGGCGCCAGCGTCATGGCGGTGGTGCTGGCCGGGGTGGCGGTGCTGCTGGTGGTGCTGTGCTTCGCCGAGGCGGCCAGCCATTTCGACCAGCCCGGCAGCGCCTACCTGTATGCCCGCGAGGCGTTCGGCGAGCTTTTGGGGTTCGAGGTCGGTTGGATGACCTGGCTGGCGCGGGTGGCGTCGGTGGCGTCGCTCGCCGTCGCCTTCGCGCAGGCGCTGGGCTACCTGTGGCCCGAGGCGCGCACCGGCTGGGGCCGGGACGCGGCGATCGTGCTGCCGGTCCTGGGGCTGACGGCGCTCAACGTCGTCGGCATCCGCTCGGGCGTGCGCACGGCGGTGCTGCTGGCGATCGCCAAGATCGTCCCGCTGCTGGTGTTCGTGGCAGCCGGCACGGTCTTCGCGCTGCGCGGTGCCGGCGCGGCCGCGGCCGTGGGGGCGGTGGGCGCGGCCGGAGGTGTGGGGGGAATGGCCGGGAGCGCGGCGGGCGTGGTGGGGAGCGCGGCCGGGGGCGCGGCGGCAAGCGGGGGCGCGCCGGGATGGCACCAGCTCGGCGCGGCGGCCCTGCTGCTGCTGTATGCCTATGCCGGCTTCGAGAACACGGCGGCGGCCGCCGGGGAGTACAAGAACCCGCGGCGCGACGTGCCGTTCGCGCTGCTGGCGCAGATCGGCATCGTCACGCTGCTGTACGCCTGGGTGCAATGGGTGGCGCTCGCCACCCTGCCGGGACTGGCCACGTCGGCGACGCCGCTCGCCGACGCGGCGCGGCGCTTCATGGGCGCCGGCGGCGGGTGGCTGCTGACCATCGGCGCGACCCTGTCGATCCTCGGCACCAACGGCAACACCGTGCTCACCGGCCCCCGCTACCTCTTCGCCCTGGCGCAGGGGGGGTATGGACCGCGGCTGCTGGCAGCCGTGCATCCGCGCTTCCGCACGCCGGCGGTGGCGGTCGTGGTGCAGACCGCGATCGCGCTGCCGCTGGCGCTGTCCGGCACCTTCACCGGCCTGGCGGCCCTGTCGGTGGTGGCACGCCTCGCGACCTACGTCGGCACCGCGGCGGCGGTGCCGGTGCTGCGCCGCAAGCTGGGCAGCCGGCCCGGCGCCTTCCGGCTACCGGGAGGTCCGGTGGTGCCGGTCGCGGCGGTGCTCCTGTGCGTCGTGTTCGCCGCCAGCGCCACGCCGCGCGACCTGGCCGCCGGGGCCGTGGCGCTGGCGGTCGGGCTGGCGGTGTTCAAGCTGCGGCGCCGCGAGCCCGGGCCAGGTTAGGGATTGCGACCGCCGCGCGCGACCGGTCTGCCGGCGGCGGTGGACGTCGGGCCACGCGCCGGCCGGCGGCCGGTTCGCGGCCGTTACTCGTGGATGCCGCAGGACTGGACGGTATAGGTGATGTACGTCGCCCAGTTGCTGCCGCCGAAGGGCGTGCCGTCGCCCCAGGCCGTCTGGGAGCCGCCCTGGTCCGCCGGCGCCTGGACCTCGGCCTGGGCGCCGATGTACACGGTGTCGCCCGGGTTGAAGTTGTCGAGCGGAATGACGAAGCTGACCGTGGTCACCGGCGGGTTGTAGGTCGTGTTGATGGGGAAGTGCCCGGGGCGCGGGTTGTTGTTGTCGTTCTGCGGGATGCCGGCGAGGGAGTTGGCCACCGCCAGGTGGACGGCGCTGATCACCCACGGGTCGTTGGTGGCATAGGTGATGGTGATCGAGGAGGCGTCATTGCTGATGGTCACCGTGCCGGTGTCGATCGTCTGGCCGCCGAACAGGGTCACCGTCGACGCGTTGCCGCACTGCGCCGCGGCCGGGACCGCCGCGGCCACCGTGCAGAGGATGAGCGCCAAGGCCAACCGGGTATAGCTCTTCATGGTCCTTCCCTCCATAGACCGCGGATGCGGCAGGGTATTTTGTCGCCAGGCCTGGTCGAGCTCTCAGCCCAAGAGCGTCCACCAGCCTTCAGCTCGACAGCGATGGGCCGCATCATAGCACTTCCGGCTCGGCAAGCGCGGGCGGATCAGGCGGCGGCCCTCCTCTTGATGAGGAAGTGCGTGGCATTCTCCCCGGAGACGGTCTTCGAGGGGAGGAAGCCAAGCTGGTGGAGATCGATGCCGGCAAACAGGTGCTCGCCCTCGCCCAGGAAGACCGGCGATACGGCCAGGTGCATCTCGTCGATCTGGCCGGCAGCCAGGCACTGACGAATCACCGACACGCCGCCGCCGATGCGGACGTCCTTGCCGCCGGCCGCTTCCTTCGCTCTTGCCAAAGCGGACTGAAGACCCTCGGTCACGAAATGGAACGTGGTGCCGCCTGCCATCTCGAGGGGCGCTCGCGCGTGATGCGTGAGCACGAACACGGGCGTATGGTACGGCGGGTTGTCACCCCACCAACCTTTCCAGGAATCGTCCGGCCAGGGACCCCGAACCGGCCCGAACATGTTGCGGCCCAGGATCCAGGCGCCGACGTTGTCGAAAGAGCGAACGCCGAAATCGTTGTCGATGCCCTGGGTTCCGCCGGTCTGCCCCTGCATCTGCTTGAACGCCACCGTGGGTAGGAACCATCCGTGCAGCTCGTGGCCGCGAACCCCCAGCGGATTGTTCAGGTCCTGCCGGGGCCCGGCGCCAAACCCGTCGAGTGAGATGGAAAACGCGGCGACCCTTACCTGGCTCATTGGCGTGCTCCCTGGTTTTCGATGTCTCTGTCGCTACCGGCGGTGCATTCACCCGATTCTGCCACGTGCGCCGCGCGCCTGCACCCGGTAGGCGCAGCGGCGGGCGCCGGCGAGAATGTGATCGATGCGCTCGATGCGGACGCCGGGGCCCAGGACCTGCTGGAAGACCAGCAGCTCGCCGGCGCACAGGTTGGTGCATGCCTTCGCGGCGGCGCAGATGGGGCAGTGGTTCTCGATCAGCAGCCAGGCCCCGCCCGGCTCCTCCCGCACCTCGGCCATGTAGCCCTCCGCGGCGCGCAGCTCCGCCAGCGCCAGCAGCCGCTCGCGCAACGGCCCGCGGTCCCCGACCTGCGCCCGGTAGGCCGCGACCTGGCTTCTGGACCTGGCGGCGATCAACCGCTCGACGCCGCGCTCACCGAACGTCTCGCGCAGCGATTGGACGAGGCTGACGGTGAGCTCGGCATGGGCGTTCGGGAACAGCTCGTCGGCGGCCGGAGTCAGGCGCCAGAGCTTGGCCGGGCGCCCCATCGGCCGCGGCTCGGCCTCGCTGGTGACCAGCCTGTCGTCGGCCAGGGCGTAGAGATGCTGGCGGACGGCCATGGCCGAGATCGCGAGCCGGTCCGCCAGGGTGCGGGCGTCCTGCGGACCGTGCCACTTCAAGAGCTCGAGGATCGCCCGGCGGCTGCGGGGATCGGCGGGGCGCTGGGGAGCCGGAGCGCGTCGGGTCGCGGCGGGGCGCTGGGGAACCGGAGTGCGTCGGGTCGCGGCGGGGCGCTGGGGGTCGGCGGCCCGCTTGGTCGCGGCGGCGCGCCGGGGAGCTGTGGGAGGCGGCGTGCCGGGCATGGCGACTTTATAAAGACAAATATTGACAAAGTCAAGCGGCCGGGCGTAGCCTGGCGGCAGTGGCGGCGCTGCCGGGGCCTCCCGCCGGCGGCAGCGGCCGCAAGGAGGATTCATGGACGTACACGGCAGAGGTGTGGTGATCACCGGCGCCAGCCGCGGGCTCGGCGCCGCGCTGGCGCAGGTGCTGGCGCGGCAGGGCGCGAGGCTCGCCCTGGTGGCGCGCGGCGAGCAGGCCCTCGACGAGGTGGCGGGCGCGATTCGCGCCGCGGGCGGCGAGGCCCACGCGATCGCCGCCGACGTGGGGGCGAAAGACGACGTCTATCCGATCGCCGGCGCCGCCGCGTCGCTCGTCGGCGACGTCGAGGTCGTGGTGCACAACGCCAGCGACCTGGGCCCGGTCCCGCTGGCGCTCTTGGCCGATACGGCGTGCGAAGACCTGGAGCGCACGCTCGCGGTCAACCTGGTCGGCCCCTTCCGGCTGACCAAGGCGTTCGTCGGGCCGATGCTGCTGCGGCAGCGCGGCCTCGTTGTGCATGTCAGCTCGGACGCGGCGACCGCCGCCTATCCGCGGTGGGGCGCCTACGGGGCCTCGAAGGCGGCCCTCGATCACCTGGCGCGGATATGGGCGGCGGAGCTCGACGGCACCGGCGTGCGCTTCCTGGGCGTCGATCCCGGCGAGATGGACACCGCGATGCACGCGGCGGCGATGCCCGATGCCGATCGCGCGTCCCTTGCCGATCCCGGGCAGGTGGCGCGCCAGCTCGCGCGGATGATCGCCGACGACGCGATCGCGAATGGCGCGCGGCTCGAGGCGGCCGCCTGGGAAGCGGCGCCATGAAGGCCGCCGCGCGGCCCCGCGACGACGCGCGCACGACGCGGCTGCTGTGGCTCGATCCGGTGCGGGCGGAGCTCGCGGACGGGACGATCGGCGACCTGCGGACGCGGCTCCGAGAGGGCGATCTGCTGGTGGTCAACGATGCCGCGACGTTGCCGGCCTCCCTGCAGGGCGCGACGGCCGCCGGCATGCCGATCGAGGCGCGCCTCGCGGCCAGCGAAGGCGACGGCTGCTGGCGCGCCGCGCTCTTCGGCGCCGGCGACTGGCGGCGGCGCACCGAGGACCGGCCGCCGCCGCCGGCCGTCGGCGCCGGCGAGGTGCTGCGTTTCGCGGTGGCCGGGGGGCGCGGCCGCGCGGCCGGCGGCGGTGCCCGGGCCCGGCAGCCCGCGGAGGATCCGGCGGGCGCGCCGCTGCGCGCGACGGTCACCGGCGTCGATGCGGCCTCGCCGCGCCTGGTCTCGCTCTGCTTCGAGGCGCGCGGCGGCGCGTTGTGGCGCGCGCTCTACCGCGCCGGACGCCCGGTGCAGTACGCCCACACCGACCGGCCGCTCGCGCTGTGGCAGGTGCAGACGCCCTATGCCGCGCGGCCGTGGGCGGCCGAGGCGCCGTCGGCGGGCTTCGCGCTGACCTGGGAGCTGCTGCTGGACCTGCGGCGGCGCGGCATCGCGGTCGCCAGGGTGACTCACGCCGCGGGGCTGTCGTCCACCGGCGACCGGGAGCTCGACGCGCGCCTGCCGCTCGCCGAGGGCTACGAGGTGCCGCAGGACACCGTGCGGGCCGTCGAGCGGGCGCGGGAGCGGAGCGGGCGCGTGGTCGCGGTCGGGACCACCGTGGCGCGGGCGCTCGAGGGCGACGCCGCGTGCCATGGCGGACGGCTCGTCGCCGAGGCTGGAACGACGGACCTGCGCCTGGGGCCCGCGCTGCGGCGAGGGGTCGTCGACGGCATCCTGACCGGCGTGCACGACCCCGGCACCAGCCACTTCGCGCTGCTCGAGTCCTTTGCGCCCCGGAAGCTGCTCGAGCGGGCCCACGCCTTCGCCGAGCAGCAGGGCTACCAGGGGCACGAGTTCGGCGACGCGCTCCTGATCCTGGGGGAGGGCGGCGGGCTACGGCAGATCTAACAGGCTGCTGAAAAATCCCGCACGTCGCGCTTCGCCCTGCGGGTTGCGGCGGCGCGGGGCCGTCTGCGGCGTTGCCGCTCCTCAACGATGTCGGGGCATCGCCTGCGTCGCGGCGCCTGGCATCCGGCCCCGCGGCGCTCGCAACGCGGCGCACGGGCTTTTTCAGCAGCCTGCTAAAGGCAAGCGAAGATCGAGGAGCGGCGCCAGGGGATCAGCAGCAGGAGCACGCCGAGGGTGATGGCGGCGTCGGCGACGTTGAAGATGCCGGTCCGCAGCGGGCCGATGCCGATGCTGACGAAATCGACGACGGCGCCGTCGTGGAGCAGCCGGTCGATGAGGTTGCCGAGGCCGCCGCCGGTGAGCAGCGACAGGGCCACCAGCTGGACCGGGTTGGCGCCGCGCAGGCGCAAGGTGAAGACCAGGGTCAGGACCAGCGCGCCGCCCACCAGCACCACGAACAGCATGTAGCGCACGAGGCTTGGCAGGCCCTCGCCGAGGCTAAGGAAGGCGCCGCGGTTCTGTGCCAGCTCGAAGCGGACGAAATCGTCGAGCAGCGACACGGGGGCCGAGGCGGCAAGCGAGGCGCGGGCCAGCGTCTTGGCCACCTGGTCGCAGCCCACAGAGCAGAGCAGGACCCCGGCCACCAGGGTCATGCGCAAGGCGCGCGTCATGCCGCGGGCAGGCAGGAGCAGCGGGGCGCCGGCGGGGTTCATGGCCGCGGCTCTTCCTCGGGCCCTTGGGGCGGCGGCAGGCTGGCGATCAGCCGGCGCGTCTCATGGTCCCAGCGCCAGGCCGGCTCCCGGCCCTGGAGGTGGACGCCGCCCAGCCACAGGTCGATGCCGCCGCGCAGGGCGATCCAGTCTTCCTCGCCGGCGAGCACCCTGAGGCCCGTGGCGGTGACGGCAACCAGCGGATTGCACGCGGCGCTCGCCCTCGCGCCGAGGGGCGCGTCGAGGCGCAGCAGCGGCCGCGGTCCGGCGGCGAGGTCGCGAAGGCGCCGCAGCAGCGACAGGTCGGTCATGAAGCAGCGCTCTTCGTGGCGCTGGGTGGCGGCGAACAGCGCGGCGAAGGGCAGCGGTCCGGCTGCCACGGCGGCGAGCGCCTGCCGCTCGGAGCGCGACAGGCCGTCGTCCTGGCCGGGAAATTCCTCGAGGTGGCGGTGGAGCGCGGCGGCGAGGAAGGGCAGCGCCGTCGAATCGGAGCGCAGCAGCGATTCGAGACCTGCCGGGTCGGGGGCGCAGTAGGCCGCCCAGGCGGCGCACGCCAGGCGCTGCTGGGCCTCGTTCACCGGTTGCCTCGCCTCGAGCAGGCCGGACAGCTGCAACGGCGGCATGCGGCCCAGGTAATCGCCGGCCGGTCCGACGTCGATCAGGCTCAGATCGGTGAGGCCGGCGTCGCGGGCGGCGAACCAGTCGAGCAGGCGGCAGACCTGGAGCTGGTCGAAGAGGTCGTGCTCGAACCAGAGCACCACCTCGTCGTGGCTGCGGAAATCCTCCAGCGCACGGTCCCAGGAGGCGAGCCTCGCCAGGCACTCGTCGTAGCCCTCGTAGCCGCTCGCGGCCAGGAAGCGGGCGCGCTCGCGGCGCCAGCGCTCCGGGCTGGCGGCGACCGCCGGCCCCTCGTAGAGGACGTCGGCCGAGAGCGTGACGTCGCCGGCGATGCCGGCGGCGCGCAGGCTGGTGGCGGCGGACTCGCCGTTGAGCACGTGGAGCATGCGCGCGGCCGGCCGGCGCGCCCGTGCGGCCGCTGCCGCGGGCGCGGTGGCCGGGGGGGTCCGCGCGGTGGCGAGAAGAGGCGATTCGTGCATCGCGGGCTTGAGGCCGGAGAGCCGTGGGCAGCAGCTGCCGCCGTGCTCGCCGGCGGGCGGAACGGAGGCCGGGGGCCATTCTAGCAGGATGCTGAAAGGACCGGCCGAAGAAGCTCGCCTTCTCGTGCGGTGCGAGCCGCGGCGATCAGGGAGACAGCGAGCGCCACAGGTGGATGGCCGCGTAGGCGCGGTACGGGCGCCAGCGCTCGGCGAGAGCGGCGATCTCGGCCGCGGTCGAGACCGCACCCGAGGCCGGCGGGGCCAGCGCCGAGAAGGCCTTGACCACTCCGAGGTCGGATGCCGGGAAAGCGTCGCGGTCGCCAAGGGCACGCATGCGGATGTAGGAGGCGGTCCAGGGGCCGATGCCGGGCAGCGCCACGAGCGCCGCGTGCGCGTCCGCGGGCGAGGCGCCGCGCAGCCGCTCCCAGTCCAGGGCGCCGCCATGGGTGGCGGCGGCGGCGGCGATGAGGGCAGCCGCCTTGGCGCGGGTCAGACCGAGCGCGGTAAGGCTCTCGACCGGCGCGCCGGCCACGGCGGCCGGGTGGGGAAACGCGAACAACCCGCCGCCGGCCGCGGCCACCGGCTCGCCGAACCGGCGGACCAGGCGGTCGATGACGGTGCGCGCGGCGGCGACGCTGACCTGCTGGCCGACGATCGCCCGCACCGCGCCCTCGAACGGGTCCGGCAGCTGCGGCAGGCGAAGGCCGGGGTGGCGGGCCACCAGCGGCCGCAGCAGGGGGTCGCGGCGCGCCATGGCCAGGAACGGGCCAAGGTCGGTTTCGAGGTCGAGCATCCGCCGCACCAGGCGGCGCAGGGGGAGAGCGGTGCGCGGCGCCGGGGCCGTCCGGATTGCCTCTACCGCCAGCCAGCTCGGCGCCTCGAGGCCGGGTCCGGGCCGCACCGTGAGCACCACCGGCACGCCGGCGAGCCGCACGACCCGGACCAGCAGGCCCGGCTCGATGCGCTCGAGCGCGGGAGTGGCGCGGTCGGCCAGGAAGCCGAACACCCAGCCCAGGTCATAGGGCTGGGGCAGCGGCAACCGAAACCGGCGGCGCGGCGCCGCGGCCGGCGGCGCCGGCTCGGGGTTGCGGCCGCCGGGCGGCGGCTCGGGGTTGCGGCCGCCGGCCGCCGGCGCCGCCCGGCCCTTCCCGCCAGGCCGTGCCGTCACCGGCGCGCCGCGCTGGTGGCCGGCCTTGCACGGCCGACCCCGGCGCCGCTCCGCGGTGAGGAGGCGCCCTTGCGGGGGGCTTTCGCGTGCTCCGCCGCGCCGGTCTTCGCCGGCCCTGCCGCGCCGGCGGCGGGTCCGGCCTCCTCGCCGGCGAGCAGTTGCTGCTTGCGCTCGGCTCCCCAGCGATAGCCGCCGGGGTCGCCGTCGGCCCGGACCACGCGGTGGCAGGGGACGATCAGGGCGACGCGGTTGGCGGCGCAGGCGCGGGCGACGGCGCGGGCGGCGGTGGGCTTGCCGAGGGCTGCCGCCACCTCGCCGTACGAGCGCGTCGCGCCGCGGGGGATGCGCTGCAGCTCGCGCCAGACCCGCCATTCGAAGGCGGTGGCGCGCACGTCGAGCGGCAGCGCCGCGAGCGGCGGCGGCGCGGCGTCCGGCGAGGGCTGAAGCGAAGCCAGGATGGCGTCCACCCAGCCCGCGAGGGGATCGCCGGCGGCGACGCGCTCGACCGTGGCCCGCGGGTAATCGGCGCGCAGGCCCGCCGCCAGTGCCTGGTCGTCGTCGCCCAGGCGCACGGCGCAGATGCCGCGTTCGGTGGCGGCGACCAGCAGGCGGCCAGGCGGCGCGGCGGCGATGGCGAAGCGGATGCGGGCGCCGGCGCCGCCGCGCTTGAAGGTGCCCGGGGTCATGCCGAGGCGGGCGTTCGACTGTTCGTAGAGGCGGCTGCCGGCGCCATAGCCGGCCTCGTAGGTTGCGGTGGTCACGTCGTCTCCCTCCTTGAGCCGTTGTTTCAGGCGCTCGGCGCGCTGCGCCAGGACGTAGTCCTTGGGGCTGACGCCGAGCAGCCGTTTGAAGGTGCGTTGCAGGTGATAGGGGCTGGCGCCGACCTCGCGGCCCAGCCGCTCGAGTGTGACGTTCTCGTCCAGGTGCGCGGCAAGATAGGCGCGGGCTGCCGCCACCCGGCGTTCCGCGTCGGGAGCGCCGCCGGCGAGCGGTTTGCACCGCCGGCAGGCGCGATAACCCGCGGCCGCGGCGGCGGCGGCGTCGGCGAAGAAGGCGACGCGATCGCGCCGCGGGCGGCGGGAGGCGCAGGACGGGCGGCAGTAGATCCCGGTCGAGGCCACGGCATAGACGAAGCGCCCGTCCCAGGCGGCATCGCGGGCCTCGACCGCCGCCCAGGCGCGCGCGGCGTCGGCGCCCTGCAAGGCGGCGGCCGGTGTCTCGTGACCCTGCCGGTCGGGTGCGGTATCGTTGCTCATGGGCTGCACTCTACAGGCCGGCGCGCGCAGCCGCTATCCGCTTCTTGCGCTGAAAACCGCGGCGGCGGCGAGGGCTGGCCAGGAGGTGCGCATGGCGTTTCATTTCATCGTCCGGTTCGAGCCGTCGCAGGAGGCGGCGATGGAGCTCCGCGAGGAGATGTTGCGATCGGTTGCGGCCACGCGCCGCGAGAGCGGCTGCCGGTCGATCCGCGCGTTCGAGTCCGTGAGGCCGCCCAGCGCCTTCGCCATCTGCTCCGAATGGGACGACGAGGCCGCCTTCGAGCTGCACGCGCAGCTGCCGCATACCGTCCGCTTCGTCGCCGCCGCCGAGCGCCTGCTGGGCCAGCCGGTCAAGGGGTTGCGGGCGAAGGAGATCACCTGAGCCCGGACGCCGCTCGGTCCGCCGCGCGGCGGCCGGGGTTCCGGCCGGCACTGCCGGCGGCGATCTCGCTCCTGGCCTGCTGGCTGGGCGGGTTGGACCACCGCCGAGCTCTCGGCCGGCATCGACGCCGCGGCGCCGCACGGACCGTTCGCGCTGGTGTCGCTGCTGATCGGGGTCAACGATCAGTACCGCGGCGGGCAGCCCGCGAGCTACCGCGCCGCCTTCACCGCGATGCTGCGGCGGGCCATTGCCTTCGCCGGCGGCGAGCCGGGCCGGGTGATCGTGCTGTCGATCCCCGACTGGAGCGTCACCCCGTTCGCGGCCGGCAGCGGCCGCGAGCTGCCGCGGATCGCCAGGGAGATCCGGGATTTCAACGCCGTCAACCGCGAGGAGACGGGCCATGCCGGCGCCCGCTACGTGGACGTCACGCCGGCGTCGGAGCGGGCGCTCGGCGACCCCTCGCTGCTGGCTGCCGACGGCCTCCACCCGTCGGCGGCGATGTACGCCGAATGGGCGCGGCTGGCGCTGCCGGCGGCGAGAGCGGCGCTGGTGTCCCGAGTCAGCATGACCCGCGGTCACCTTCGCCGGCCGGCGCGCTCGATCACTCGAAGTAGCCGTTGACGTCGATGATGACGTCGACGGAGGAGCCCGCGCTGCCGCCGAAAATGGCCCAAACTGCCCCCGGGGATCCGGTGATGGTGCCGGGCGCCAGTGCAAGGACGGTGTTGTTGGCGCGAACCTGTCCGGCCCTGAAGTTGATGGTGCTCGTGCCGGGATCGGCAGCCTGCGCCGGCCACAAGCTTAGGAACCCGCCGGCCTTGGCGTTCACCACGGTGACGTTGGCGGAGACCGCCACCGCTGCCGCGGCGATGCCGCAGTTGCCGGCGATCGCGACCTCGTAGGTATCGCCTTCGAGCAGCGGGCTGCTGCTGCGAGTGTCGAGCAGCCGGCAAGGTGTGACGGTGAAGAAGCGGCCGGCCGGGCTCGAGATCGGGATCGACTGGACGCACGACGAGGTCGCGTTGGACCACTCGTACTGGTAGCCGTACCCGCCGCTGCCGATGAACGGCGAGGGCGACCAGGCGCACTTGTCGTCGGCCTCCTCGCCGTTGCCGTCCAGCCAGGCATCGATTTGCTGGTCGGTCACGGACTCCCGCGTCTCGTGGGTCACGAAGTGCTCCTGGTTCTCGGCCGGGGTCCAACCCGGCACCTGGCAGCCGCCGCAGCTCGGGTAGGGCTCGATCGAGTACTTGACCGTGTCGCTGCCGGTCTGGAAGTAGGTGTGGTAGGCGCAGTAGGTGAGATTCGGTCCGCCGCACGAGGTGGTGCCGTCGTCCATCGAGGAGTACGAGCTGCTGGGGATGACGACCTCGTAGATCGTGCTGGCGTCGAAGGCATGGCTTCCCAGGTACGCGCTGACCTCGCCCTGGACGACGGCGTCGGTGACGTTGGTCGGCGGCGTCGAGCCGTCGAACCAGTCGGGCGTGCCGGAGTCGAGGTGCGTCAGGCGGATGTGCTGCGGGCCAGGGGTCTGGTAGTACTGGGTGATGACGTTGAATTCAGGGGTGGTGCCGAACTGGTTGCGGAAAGCCTGCAGCTGCTGCGCGTAGAGATGATCCGGAGAGCTGGCGTTGCCGAAGCTCGGTCCCCAGAAGATGAAGACCACCTTGGCAGAGGGGATCACGGGTCCGCCCTCGTAGATCAGGTCGCTCGCGGAGGTGTCATGAACGGCGCCTCGCGCCGGGATGTAGCGCCGGTGGCTGGCCGGCGCGGCAGGACCGCGCGCTCCCGCCGCCGGTTCTTCGGCGGCGGCGCTCACCGCTCCGGCCAGGGTGCCGCAGGCCAATGCGAGGACCAGGCTCGGGATGCGTCGATGCGTCCAGCCGGCTGCGCGGACAAGCACTGCCCCTCCTCTCTCTTGCCGGCTCGCCGCGGTCAGGACGTCCAGGCGAAACTGCGCAAGGTTCCAGGTGCGACTTCAACATACAATGCAGAATAGTGCATGTCCAATAGCTGAATTGATATTGGCGCACACCTGCTGGTGGCGGCCGTGCGCGGCATGGCTCGGCAGTGCCTACCTTTTCGATGTGGATCGCCGGTTGTTGCGGATCGGCGGCGGGTTGGATCGCCGCCTGTTGCAGCGGATCGCCGGCGGTCAGGCGTCGCGGCAGGAGGCGGCTGGCGCCGGCGAACGCTTGGTGCGGGCGAGCTTGGCCGCGGCGACCGCAAGCAGCCGCCGCCGGGCGCGCGACGCGCCGGCGCCGTCGCTCCCGGACGCCGGCCTGGCGCCGGTGGCGGCCAGGGTGCGCGCGGCCGCGACGTCTGCCGCACTCGCGGGATGTGCGGCCAGGTCCCCGAGGCGGGCGGCGCGCGCCAGCAGGGCGCTGACGCGGGTGGGGGCGAGCCCGGCGCTGCCCGCCATGCCGGCCGCCAGGCGCTTCCGGGCCATGGCGGCGGCGGCGGTGGCGCCGCGGCGCGCGGCGGCCTGGACCTGCGGCACGGCGGCGGGGAAGTCGATCTCGGCGGCGATGAGCGCGGCCTCGTGGTCGGGCGCCAGGGGTGCCAGGGCTGCCAGGGGTGCCTGGCGTGCCAGCTCGGCCTCGAGCAGCCGGATCACCTCGCCGCGCAGCCGCAGGCCGCGGAGCCAGACGCGCGCGGCCGGACGCAGGCATGCCAGGGCGTCGGCGATCTGGCGCGCGGCCTGCCCGGCGCCGAGCACGCCGGCCTCGCCCACCGCGGCAGGGCAGTCCGCGCTGCCGCCGCTTCCGGCCACGGCGCCGAACGAGAGCCAGGAGAGGGCGTCGGCCTCGTCGAGCAGGGCTCGATCCGGTTCGGCCGCGGCGGGCGGGCGCTCGCGGCCGGCGATCAAGCGGTGAACGCGCACCCTGGTCGCCAGGTCGACGCCCGCCTCGGCCAGCAGCTCGTCGGTCAGCCAGGCTCCCTGCAAGCGGCAGGCGTTCGCGTGGCTATCGGAGTGCTCGGAATGCTCGGAATGCTCCAGGGAAGCAGCGGAATGCTCCAAGGGGGCAGCGGGATGCTCCGGGGGGGCCAGACGCCAGGCTTCGTGGAAGAGCGCCGCGAGCTGCACGGCGAGGCCCGCTTCGGGATCGAGGCGCAGCAGCCACTGCCAGGCGTCGAGAGCGTGCGCGTAGCCGGCCGCCGCCGACGGCAGCGGCAGGTCGCGGAACCGGCGGTGGCCGGCGAGCACGCGGTCGAAGACCTCGCCGCTCGAGGCGGCGTTACGGCGGGCGGCAAGGCGCTGGCAACGCAGGGCGACCTGGCGGGCCGCGCGCGCCAGGCGGCTGCGCTCGCCGCTCAACCGGATCTCGAAGGCGGCGCCCGCCGCGTCGGCGGCCACCGTCTCGGCGTAGCGGTCGAAATCGGCGAGGGAAAAGGAGTCGGATTCCCAGTCCGCGAGCGCGAGGTCCAGGCCCGGCAGCTCGCCGCTCCCGGAGGATGGGGCGGGTGGAACGGCTTCCACAAGCACCTCCCCGCGGGCAGGCCCGACGATCACGCGCAGCGACGACTCAGTACGGTTCTGCACCAACCCCACCTCCGGCGTTCACAAACCACTGCTGCAAGCAACGAGCCAGCAGCAAGCCGTGGCCGCGGCGCCTGGGGGCAGGCCGAAAACCCAGCAAACATGGGCTTTTGCGGGCACCGGCGGCGCCGCGCTTTCGGGCGGCGTCGCGCCGAAACGGCAATCCGTCTTGCCAGCGGCGTGGCAGCTTTACAAAAAGTGCCGGCGCCTACTTCATCCACTCGCAGAGGACGTAGTGCTCGTCGGTCATGCCCAGGCGGGCGTAGACCGCTCGCGCCGCGCGGTTGCCCCGGTGGACGTACAGCCGGATGCCCATGAGGTCGGGGGTGGCCTCGACGCGGCGGCGCTGGTGCTCGTAGAGGGCGCGATAGAGGCCGCGGCCGCGGTGCTCGGGCACGACGTAGACGCCCTGGATCCAGAGCACGGTGCCGTTGTGCCAGTCGCTCCATTCGCGGGTCACCAGCAGGCAGGCGGCGACCTTGCCGCCGAGCTCCGCGACCCAGTACTCGCCGAGGCCGGGATCGTCGAAGACCGCGCGCACGCCCCGGCCCAGCGCGATGGGGTCGAGCTCGAGGCCCTCGGTCTCGCGCGCCAGCCGCGCCTGCAGCTCGATCAGCAGGTCGGCCTCCTCCGGCCGCGCGGGGCGCAGGCGCGGCGGCCCGCCGCCCGCGGCCGGCCCGTCGCCGGCGGCCGTCGCGCCGGGCCGGCTCATTGCGTCCTCGCGGCGAGCAGCCGGTAGATGCGGCGGTACTCGTCGAGCCAGCTGCTCGGCCGCTCGAAGGCGTGAGACTCGACGGGGTAGGGCGCGATCTGGAAGTCCTGCTTGCCGAGCTCGACGAGCCGCTGCACCAGGCGCACCGAATCGACGAAGAAAACGTTGTCGTCGACCATGCCGTGACAGATCAGCAGCGGCTTGGCGAGGCCCGCGGCGTACTCGATCGGCGAGCTGCGCTCGTAAGCCTCGGGGTCGATCTCGGGATTGTTGAGGATGGCGCCGGTGTAATCCTGGTTGTAGTCGGACCAGTCGGTGACCGGGCGCAGGGCGGCGCCGGCCGCGAACAGGTCGGGCTTGCGGAACAGCGCCATCAGCGTCAGGAAGCCGCCGTAGGAGCCGCCGTAGACGCCGACCCGCGCGCGGTCGACATCCTGGTGGCGGACCAGCCAATCGACGCCGTCCTGCAGGTCTTCGAGCTCGGGGTGGCCCATCTGGCGATAGATGGCGGTGCGCCAGTCGCGGCCATAGCCGGCGGAGGCGCGGTAGTCCATGTCCAGCACCACGTAGCCGCGCCGGGTGAGGAAGGTGTGGAACATGAACTCGTGGAAGTAGTAGGACCAGCCGGCATGGGCGTCCTGCAGGTAGCCGGCGCCGTGGATGAAGACCACGGCCGGGCGCTTGCCGCTCGCGGCGGCGCCGCCGGCCCCAGGCGGCGGGGTGTAGAGGCGCGAATAGATCACGCCGGCGCCGTGGGTGGAGGGGACCGGCACGATCTCGGGGATCGTCCAGCGCTGCTCCTTGAACGCGGAGCTGACGGTGTCGGTGAGGCGGCGCGCCTCGGCGCCCGGCTGGTTCGCCTGCACGTAGAGCTCGTTGTGGCGGGCGATGCTCGAGTGGACGATGAGCAGCTGCCGCTCGTCGAGCGACGGCCAGAAGCCGGTCAGACCGCCCAGCCGCGTGAGCTGCTCGGACCTGCCGCTGGCGACGTCGACCCGCCAGACGTCGTAGTCGCCGGGATGGCCGGCGTTGGCGACGTAGTACAGGGTGCGGCCGTCGGCGCTCGGCTCGGGCGAGCTGACCTCGAACCTGCCGCTGGTCAGCTGGCGGATGCGGCTGTCGCGGGCGTCGAGCAGATAGAAGTGGTTGTAGCCGCTCTCCTCGGATTCGAAGTAGAGGGTCTGGCCGTCGGCCAGCCAGCCGATGGTGTTGTGGTCCCAGTTGATCCAGGCGCTGTCGGTCTCGCGATGCCGCGGGACCAGCCGGGCGCCGTCCAGATCGACCGTGGCGATCCAGCGGTCCTTGTTGTCGACCGCGTGCAGCTCGACCGCGGCGCGGCGGCCGTCTTCCGTCCAGGCGGCGTCCTGGACCTCGACCGCCCGCACCGCCGGCGCGGCGAGCTTGTCGGCGGGCGGCGGCTCGCCGGCGGCCGGGCCCGCGCCGGAACCCTTGCCGGCTCCGGCGTCGGGAGGCGGGGCCGGCGCGGCCGGCGCCTTCGCGGCGTCAGCGGCGGCGGCCGCCTTGGCGCGCGCCTGGGCGGCGGCGCGCAGGGACTTGAGCGGGTCGTCCTTGATGCCCGGCAGCTCGGAGAGATCGAGGTCGTGGCGCTGGTGGTGGCGGAGGTCGAGCAGGATCAAGCTCTGCCCCGGGCCGCCGCCGGTCCCGACCAGGGGCCGCACCTCCTCGGGGTTGACGTAGCCGGTGTCGGTGACGAACCTCGGCAGCCACGCTTTCTTGCCGTCCTTGGCGTCTTTCGGATGGGTGACGACCAGCATCCAGTCGCCGCTGGGCGACAGCGACACGTCGTCGATCTTGATCTTGTCGCCCAGGTACCAGGCGAGCGGCGGCCGGGTGGGGTCGGCGCGCTGCGCGGCCTCGTCGCGCTCGCGCTCCGCCCGCTTGTGGTCGCGGTCCTCGCGCAACGCCAGGAACAGGCGCAGCTGCTCGCGCTTCAGGAAGTCGGCGGGCTCCTCCTCGGCCGGGTCCTTGGCCAGGCGCAGGTCGGCGGCCTGGCTGACCAGGCCCGAACGGAGGTCGTAGACGAAGACCGCTTCCTTGACACGGAAGGAGACGCGGCCGTCGCCGGCCATGAACCGCGGATCGGTCTTCACCTCGGCGGTGCGGGTCAGCTGGCGGATGGCACCGGTGCCGAGATCCTTCCAGAAGATGTCGCCGTCGCGCGCGTAGACCTTCCACTTGCGGTCCCGCGAGACGGCGCCGTCGGGCGCGTCGGCCTTGCCGCGCTCGGCGTCGGCGACCCGGCGCGGCTCGCGCTCGCCGAGCGGCAGGCGGTAGAGGTCGCGCAGCGGGCTGCCCTGGCGCTTCTGCTCGAAATAGACGGCGCTGCCGTCGTCTGCCCAGTAAGGGTTTTCGGGCGCGTTGCCGATCCAGTCCGGGTCGGCCATGATCCGCTCGAGCGTGAGCTCGGGGAGGGCGGCGGGCGCGGCGTCCCGAGGTGCTTGGGCGCTCACCGCCGAGGCAGAGCAAGGCAGGCCGGCAAGCAGCAGCAAAGCGGCGGCGCGCCAGCGCCGCGGGCGAAAATCGATCATGCGTCTCCTCGGACAGCGGACATCGACGGGCGGATCAATAAGGCGAAACAGTTGGCCGAAGCAAAGGGGAGGGGGCAATCTGTTTCATGCTTCGGCGTCTCCGCTGATGACAGCATCTAGACGACCGGCGCGGCGCAGGCGAGCGAGATGGGCGAGGATCTGGCGCGCGGCGAGCGGCCAGGCCTCGCGCGGGACGTCGTCGTAGACCGTGGGGAGCATCGCCTCGGGCTCGCGCCGGCCGTCCCGCCACGCGGCGAGCACGCGCTGCTCGCGCCAGAGGCGGTGCTCGATGTACTCGCGCAGCTTGGGCACCGCGTTCTTGATCGCCGGCCCATGGCCGGGAAAGAGGGTGCGGGGGGCCAGGGCCACCAGCTTGCCGAGCGACGCCAGGTAGTCGTCCATGTCGCCTTCGGGCGGATCGACGACGATGGTGCCCAGCCCGGCCACCATGTCGCCGGCCAGCAGCGAGCGCTGGCCCAGCTCGAGGAAGCAGAGGTGGCCGCGGGCGTGACCCGGAGTGTGGACGACCTGCACCGCCAGGTCCGGAGCCTCCGGCTGTCCGAGGCCGGCCAGGGTCACCTGCTGCCCGTCGGCGAGCGTGCCGTCCAGGAGGCCGTTGGCGCCGGCTGCCGCCAGGCGCTCGGCGGTCGCCGGATGGGCCAGGACGGGCACGCCCAGGCGGCGGCGCAGCGCCGGCACGCCGGCGACGTGGTCGGGATGGTGGTGGGTGAGCCAGATGGCGACGACCCGGCGCCCCAGCCGCTGCCGGGCCGCGGCCAGGGCCTCCGCCAGCTGGTCGATCTGGCCGGGGTCGGCGGCGCCGGGATCGACCAGCACGGCGTCGCCGAAACCGAGCAGGTACGTATTGGTGGTGAGCGCCGGCGGCAGGGTGCGGGTGACCAGCGGGAAGACCAGCAGCCCCGGGCGCAGCTCGACGTGCAGCAAGGGTCCGAGCGCGGCCTCGGCAGGATGGCGCAGCCGCTGCAGGCCGCGGTCGGGGCCGTCGGTCGCGAGCACCCGGAGCAGGTGCAGGATGGGCGGTGCGGCGAGCACGTCGCCGCGGCGCCAGCTCTGCCAGGCGGCTGACGGATCGACCCAGGCGCCCGACTCGAGCTCCCCGGCCACGACCTGGGGCTGCACCGGTTCGGCGGCGGGCCATTCGAGCAGGAAGAAACGGTTGTCGAAGCGCAGCGGCGCGAAGGGCGGGGTCTGCCAGCGGCCCGCGAAGACCAGCCGCGAGGCGTCGGCGGCGAGGCCGAGGCCGGCCAGCACGGCGGCGAAAGGGCGCCCGCCGAGCAATGCGTGCCGGGCCTCGGCGAGACGCGCGGGGTCGGCGGCCGCGGATCCGGCCGGCGCCGCTCCCGGCGCCGCCCCGGGCATCGCCGTCCCGGCCGCAGCGGCGGGGCGGGCCAGCAAGATACCGGTCTCCTCGAACAGCTCGCGAAGGGCACAGGCAAGAATACCGGGCACCAGGTCCTCGGCGGGTGCCTCGGGCCCGGCAGGCGCGGCGGGTCCCGTCGATGCGGCGGGGTCGGCTGCCGCGGCGGGCGGAATCACCGCGATCTCGGCGTCGGCGCGCGACAGGCCGCCGCCGGGGAAGGCGTGCCAGCCGCCCATGAAGGCGAGGGTCTCGCCGCGCTTCACCCAGTAGACCTCGACGCCGCCCGCCGCCGTGCGGCGCCAGGGCACGACGGCGGCCGACGCGCGCAGGGGGGGCTGGCCGGGCGTCGCGCCGGCGCCGCGGTCGCCTGCCGCCAGCCGTTCCAGCACCGCCTCGTAGACGTTGCCGCTGCCTGCCTCGCTCATGTGCGGCTTATATCAGCTGGCGGCCGGTTCCGTCTTGGCAAAGACGCTGAGGCGCTGATCGGAGGGACAGGCGCCCGCGATCAGGGGGTAGGCGGCGACCAGCGCCGCCCAGGCGAGGCTGGAACCGACGGACGGCCGGCGGTCCATGTGCAGGCGCGCCCACATGCCGCGCAGGCTCAGGCTGCGCAGCCGCCGCTGGGCAGCGAGGACGAACCCCTCGCGGCGCATGAGCATGGCGAGGTTGCCGGCATTGAAATAGGTCAGGTGAGGGCTCGGATAACCCTTCTGCCACAGGCGCTCGAGCAGCCCTCGCCTGCCGATGCGGGCGAGGGCGACCGCGGCGCGGAACAGGATGCCGCCGCTGTCGGGCGCGCTCACCACGACCAGGCCGCCGGGGCGCAGCAGGCGGCGGCAGGCCGCCGCGGCGGCGCGGACGTCGTCCAGGTGCTCGAGCACGTCGTTGAACGCGATCAGGTCCACGTCCCGGGCCGCCTGCCGGTCCTGCTCGAGCGCCAGCGGGAAGTAGCCGCGGAGCACCGCGAGACCGCGGCGCCGCGCTCGTTCGCCGATGGCGGGATCGGGCTCGACCCCGATGCCCACGAGGCCGGCCGCGGCCGCCGCTTCGAGGAACCAGCCGTAGGCGCAGCCCACGTCGAGGAGGCGCTTGCCCGTAAGCGGCGTGAGCGCGGACAGGGTGGCGAGGGTGCGTGCGTAGTTGTCCCGGCGGAGCCCCGCGAGCCCCGCCACCCGGCGCTCCTCGTCGAGCGCCGCCGAGGCGTCGAGCCCGCCGCCGGCCGCGCCGAGGTGCGAGCGCCACAGGCCGCAGCGGGGACAGCGCAGGAGCCAGGGCGCGAGCGACGGCAGCAGCGGGCCATCACATGCGGGGCAGGCGGGGCCGGCTGGGCAAGCGCGGCCGGCGGGGCCGGCGGAGCAGGAGCCGTCCGCGGCCGGCGCCGTGTCCTGCCGCAGCGTCAAGCCGGGTCCCCGCTGGGCGCTTCGCCGCGGGGCGGGGCGGCGAGGCCCCTGACCTCGAGCTCCAGCAGGGCGAGCCGCTGGGTGAGCCGCCGGTGCCGCGTTTCGAGGCGCGTCAGGACCACGGAAAGGTACAGCGTGATGCCGAGCAGCAGGGCCAGGACGATCCCCAGGACGAGCACCGGCGGGTAGTACAGGCCGACCAGGTCCGCGAGCCGGAACTGCAGGCCGCGGAACACCGCGAAGGTGGTGACGACGACTCCCGTCGCGAGCCAGATCAGCGAGTACCACTCGTTGAGCTTGCGGCGCCGCACGAGGTCGATGACCAGCCCGGCGAAGCCGATTGCGGCGACGATCGCGATGAGCTGCACGCGCGTCTCGTAGCTCATGGGGCCCTCCGATTCTTACGGTCCTGGTAACCGCGGGAAATGATGCCTCAGCGCGCCGGCTTGCTGGCGATCGCCGACAGCGGCAGGCTCCAGCGGCGGTAGAGCCAGGCGCCGCCCGCCCGGCTGCGCAGCAGGCGGTCGAGCAGGGTGCGGCCGGCACGGCGGCGGGCCAGCCAGCGGACCTCGGGCGGGGCGGCGCCCAGCAGGTTGGCATCCGGGTAGAGCAGCCGGTAGCCGATGGTGCGCGGCACCAGGCGCCTCACGCGGAGGCCGGCGCGGCGCAGGGCGCGCGTGTATTCCGCCAGGCTGTAGAAGTGCTCGTTGATCCCGACCGCGGTCTCCTCGTTCTGCGGCACGTTGCCGGGGATCGACGCCCGCTTCGCCGGCTCGCAGACGAACACGAACACTCCGCCCGGCCGCAGCACGCGGGCCACCTCGGCGAACAGCGCGTCCAGGTCCCCGGAGTGGTGGATCGCGGCGCAGCTGAACACGGCGTCGGCCCAGCCGTCGGGCAGCGGCAGGTGGTGGATGTCGGCGCGCAACCGCTCGAAAAAGCTGCGGTCCTGCTCGAAGAAGATCTCGGCGGTCTCGAGGCCGAGGAACCGGGCGGTGAGCGCATCCACCGCCACGGCCTGGCTCGCCCGGCCGATGGTCACCAGGAACCGCGTCGACCAGGTCCGCCCGGCGCCGATGTCCACGACGCGGCCGCCGGCGAAGTCGACGTGCTCGAAGATCTGGAAGAAGTCGGGAGCGACGTGCGGCCATGGCACGTGCGGGAAGCAGGGCAGCGCCGCGACCTGCGCCACCATGCCTTCGTGGAGGTGGCCGGCGAGCTGGGTCCAGCCGCGGACCTCGCTGGCCAGCACCTCGTCGGCGCGGTCCAGGAAGTCCGGGATGCCGGCGCGCACCGGGAAGACCCGGCCGCAGCCGGCACAGGTGAGCTCACCCTCGCGCACCTCGCGCTCGTCTTCCTCGCGAACGGCGAGCGCGACGCCGCCCGGCGCGCCGTTCATGCCGGCGGCGCGGCAGAAGGGACAGCAGAGCGTCGCTGCGAAGTCTTTTTTCAACGCTACCCCTCCTCTTGGCGACGCGGGCGAAGGAATGATAGGGTCAATTGGTCATTATGCGAAGCATGCGTGTCTCCCGTGTGTCTCTTGTGTCCCTTGTCTCCCTTGTCTCCAAAACCATCCGCGTGGCCGTCGGCGCCGTGCTGCTCGCCGGCGGCGGCGCCGGGCTCGCCGCCCAAAACCTGCCGCCCAGCAAGCCTGGATTTCCCATCACGCTCAACGGCCACGGCTCGCTGGTCGGCGGCCAGCCGCTCATCGCCGACCTGGGGCTCTCGACCGACGGCACCAAGTCGATCATCTTCGGCACCGTCAAGGGCGAGCTCCACGTCATCTACAAGAACGGCTCGGGCACCTGGGGGGAGGCCCCCGGCTTCCCGGTGTCGCTCGGCGGTCCGATCAACTCGAGCCCGGCGGTCGGCGCTCTCGAGAACAACGGCGTGCCTGCCATCGTCTGCGGCTACGGCACCGCCAGCGACCTGAGCAAGCCGGGCGGCGTCAAGGCCTTCCGGCGCGACGGCAGCCTGCTGTGGTCGTTCCTGACCTTCCAGAACATCGGCACCGGCGGCTCCGACCCGGTGGTCTCGACGCCGGCCATCGGCGACATCGACGGCGACGGCAAGCTGGAAGTCGTCTTCGGCTCTTTCGATTTCCGTCTCTACGTCCTGGACGCCGCCACCGGCACCAACAAGCCGGGCTGGCCGAAGTTCATGCGCGATACGATCTGGTCGTCGCCGGTGCTGCACGACATCGACGGCGACGGGCTGCCCGACGTCGTGATCGGCGTCGATGCCCACATGGAAGGGGCGCCTTTCAACACGCCCGACGGCGGCTGCCTGCACGTGCTGCGCTGGGACTCGACCCAAAGCTGCCCCGACTCGAATCCCGTCGATTGCCGCGCTCCGACCGAGGTCGCCGGCTTTCCGAAGTGCGTCGACCAGGTCATCACCAACTCGCCGGCGATCGGCGACATCGACGGCGACGGCAAACCCGAGATCGTGCATGGCACGGGCACCTTCTACACCAGTCCCAGCCGGGCACAGAAGATCTACGCCTGGCACTGCGACGGCAGCGCGGTCGCGGGCTGGCCGGTGTCCATCGTCGGGCAGAGCGGCGCCTTCAACGGCCCGGCCCTGGGCGACCTCAACGGCGACGGCAAGCTCGACGTGGTGGTGACCGCCGACAACACCGAGTCGAGCAGCACCTTCCACGTCTACGCCTTCAAGGGTGACGGCACGCAGCTGTGGGTGGCGACGCCCAAGGACTTCTTCGGCGCCACGTTGAGCGCCGGGCCGCCGATCATCGCCGACGCCTTGGGCGACGGGCTCGACGTCCTGGTGCCGACCAACGGCAGCGTCGCCGTCTTCTCGCGCACCGGCGCGCTGCTGACCGACGACGGCACCCACCCGCCTGGGGTCTACGCCTTCTACACGCCGAGCGGGCTTTCGGGGGTCGCGGTGGGTGACCTGGAGGATCCGTCGGCGCCGGGGGCCAAGATCGAGGTCGTCGCCGTCTCAGCAGCCGACTCCGGCACCGCGAACAACACGCTGATCAACGTCTGGAACCCGTACAGCGGTTCGAGCACGCCCCCCTGGGGGCTGTTCCACCAGGGCACCCAGCGCACCGGCGTGGCGCCTGGCACCCCGGGGTGCTCGGGCAATTGCACGGTGGCGACGTCGGGCCTCCACTTCTTCACCGTCACTCCCTGCCGGGTCGCCGACACGCGCAACCCCAACGGACCGCAGGGCGGCCCCGCCCTGAGCGGCGGCGTGGAGCGGGTTTTCCCGGTCGGCGGGGTCTGCGGCGTGCCGCTGGCGGCGCAGGCGGTGTCGGTCAACGTCACGGTGACCGGCCCGTCGGCGCTCGGCAGCCTGCGCTTCGGACCCGGAACCTGCAGCAACCTGCCGCTGACCAGCACCATCAACTTCGACGCCGGCCGGACCCGCGCCAACAACGCCGTGCTCCCGCTCGCCACCGACGGCACCGGCGGTCTCGCCGTCGTGCCGTCGTTCAGCGGCAGCGGCACGGTGCAGTTGATCATCGACGTCAACGGTTATTTCAACTGAGGTCGGCGGGGGCGGGCCAGCGGGACGCCGAGCCCCGACCACCGCCGTAGCGCCGTGCGGGACACGCTCGCCATCATCCTCGCCTACAACGAAGAGGCGAGCTTGCCTGGCGTGCTGCGGTGCCTGGCGGCTTCCTGCCCCGAGCTCGAGGTGCTGGTGGTCAACGACGGCTCGGAGGACCGCACCGGCGAGGTCGGGCGGGCGGCCGGCGCGCGGGTGGTGGACCTGCCCTACAACTCGGGCGTCGCCGCCGCCGAGCAGACCGGCTTCCTCCATGCCCTGGACCGCGGCTTCCTCTACGCGGTGCGGCTGGACGGCGACGGCCAGCACGATCCGGCCGACGCGGCGCGGCTGCTCGACGAGTTGCGCGCCGGCACGGCCGACCTCGTCATCGGCTCGCGCTTCCTGCTGCCGCCGGCACCTGGCGCCGGAGTCGCCGGAGGCGCTGGCGCGGGCGGCGCGGCCGGCGCGGGCGGCCCTGCCGGCGCGCGGCCGGCGCTCGCCCGCCGCGCCGGGATCGCCTGGCTCTCCTTCCTGGTCAGGGCGCTCTCGGGCCAGGCGGTGACCGATCCGACCTCGGGGTTCCGCGCCTTCAACCAGCGGGCGGTGCGGTTCCTGGCGAGCGCGTACCCCGAGGACTATCCGGAGCCGGAATCGATCCTGATGCTCGCCCGCGGCGGCTTCCGGATCGCGGAGGTGCCGGCTGCCTTCCGCGTCCGGCAGGGAGGGCGCTCGTCGATCGGCCGGCTCGAGGCGTTCCAGTACGTCCTCAAGGTGACCTTCGCGCTTCTCGTCCAGAGGCTGCGCCGGCCCGGCGCGTGAGCGGCGCGGACATGAGCTTCGTCCTCGACATCGTCGTCGTCGTCACGGTGGCGAGCGCAGTGCTGGGCGGCTGCGGGCTGCTCTGGCGGCCGCTGCTGCCGTGGCGGGCGCGGCCCTACCTGACGCTCCTCGCGCCCTTGCTGGGGCTGGCGCTGGTGTCCGGGATCTGCCATGCGCTCGGCGGCGCCGGGCTGCCGCTGGTCCGCATCGCCTGGCTGCCGGTCGGGCTGGCGGCGGCCGGCTGGGCCGGCGCCCTGCTTCGCCGGCGGCTGCGGCCGCGGCGCGAGCTGATGCTGGCGCTCGCCGTCTGCGCGCTGGCCTTCCTGCTGGCGGCCCTGCCCTTGCTGGCGCTCGGTTACCTGACCTCGGTGGGCCTGACCTCCGACGCGGTCTCCTACGCGGCGCGCTCCGAGTACCTGCAGCATGCGCCGCTGCGGGCCCCGGACGCCGTGGCCGGCGCGCCGATGCTGGGCCTGGTGCGGTCGCACATGAAGCTGCGGGCAGGCGACGTCTACCTGCTCGGCCTGCTCGGCCTGCTCACCGGGCATCGCAGCTTCGAGCTGCTGACCCTGTCGCTGGCCCTCTTCTTCGGCCTGGCGCCGGGCGCGGTCTTCGTGTGGGCCCGCCTGGCACTGCGGCTTTCGCCGCGCGTCGCGCTGCTGGGGGCCGGTCTCGTCGGGATCAACAACCTGGTGCTGTGGGCGGTGTTCGACAACTTCCTCTCGCAGATGATGGGTCTGAGCCTGTTCCCGGCGCTGTTCGTCTTCGCGGTCGAGGGCTTCCGGCAGCCTGGCTGGCGCAGCGCCGCGGTCTTCGGGGCGCTGCTCGCCACCCTGGCGTCGGTCTACCCGGTCTATGCCGTCTATGCCCTGGCGACCGTCGGCCTCTACTGGTTCGTCGCCTGGCTGCCGGCGCACCGGGGGCGAGACCTGCCGCGGCATGCCGCCTGGTGGCTGACGGCGGCCGCGTGCGCGGTGCTGCTCAACGGTGTCGCCCTCTACCGCTCGTCCCGCGAGCTGGCCATGGTGTCCCAGCTGCTGAAGCCGCAGGGAGCGCAGTTCCTGGGGTCCGGCGACATCCTGGTGTTTCCTTCTCTTTACGAGATCGCCGGCCTGGTCAGTCACGAGGCGGAGGCGACGCGGGTGCACCCGTGGCCGCTGCCCCGGGGGACGACGAGCCTGCTGGCGCTGGTGGTGGCGGCCTTCGCCGCCTACGGATGGCGGCGGCTCGCTCCCCGCCCAAGGGTCGCCGCGGCGGCGCTGCTGCTGGCGGGCGCGGCACTGGCTGCCCATCAGCGCTTCTGGGCCAACCCGCCGGACGGCTATCCCTACGGTTACTTCAAGGCGGTCTCGGTATTGCCCATGGAAGCCATGGTGCTGGTGGCCGCGGGTCTCGCCGCGGCGGGGCGGCGGCGCCCGGCGCTGCGCGCGGCGAGCGTGCTCACGGGGCTCGCAGTCGTCGTCCTAAATTTGATGAATAGCTTATGGAGCGCGAGCTACGCGGTCCGTCACACGATCCTGACGCGGGAGCTGATCGCGGTGGCGCGGGCGTCCGCGGCGGTGCCCGCCGGGTCGTGGGTCCTGCTGGACGTCGAGCTGTCGCCGCCGCTGCTGCGGACCTGGATCGGGTACCTGTGGAACGACCGCCTGCGGACCGCGTCGCCGCGGGAGCTGCTGCCCAGGCCCACGCCCTTCTTTCGGTGGGCTTTCGTCGAGCGGCAGCTGGATCGCCAGCGGCAGGGCACGTCGACCGCGCCCTGGTACGACCCCGCGCAATACACCGCCATCTGGGAGACGCCGCGATTCGCGCTGAGGCAGCGGCGCGACGCCACCCTGGCCGCGATGCGGTGGGAGGCGCCGTTGCTGCGGCGGGGCGAGCGCCTGGAGGTCGAGCTGGCACCGGAGCGGCGATCGCTCGCGGGGAGCCTCGCGGGAAGGCCGAACGAGGCCGAGCTGGGCGCCGGCGCGCCGCGCCGCTTGCGGATCTTCGCCTTCGGCGCCGGCGACAGACCGGCGCGGCTCGAGCTCGACGGTGGGACGCCGGTGACCCTCGCCGGCGCCGGCGGCTGGGCGCTCGACTTCGACCTGGGGTGCCGCCGGCAGCCCCAGGACATAGGGCTCCGCAACGTGGGCCCCGAGGACGTCCTGGTGGCGGGCCTCGAGGTCATGGGCTCGCAGCCCGCCGCGACCCGCTCCTGCCTGGAGGTCGAGCCGCTCGCGACGGGAGCCGCCTATGTCGAGCAGGAGGTGGTGCCGCCGCGAATCCGTTACCGGGCCTACCTGTGGCTGCCGCGGGAGGAAGGCCATCGCCGCTTCCATCTTGGGGTGCACGTCGCCAACGTCACCAACAACCACCCCCTGGGCGTCTGGACGCTCCGCTTCCCTCCCGGCAAGCGCGCGCAGGAGGGGAACCTGGAGATCGATCTCGCCGACGGCAGGTCCCATGCCGAGATCGACGGCCGGCCGGCCCCGCTGGACGTCGCCAGGCTCGACCTGGAGAGGGGCGACTTCGGTCTCTCCGCCGTCATCTGGCAGGTCGACCCCGTGGCGCAGGTCTCGGTCGACAATCTCCTGTGGTTCAACCGGGCGGCAAGCGGCGCGATCAGCATCACGGCCGAGAACCGGCACACACCGTTGACGATGATCCCGGCAAGGCAGCTCCCGGATGATGTGGCTGGGGTCACAGCGCCGAAGTGAGTTCCGTCATTGCCCTGGCTCCCAAGCTGGTACACAATTGGCATGTCGCCACCAGGCAAGGATGGATCGCTGTCAACGGCGCGACGGCGAGCCACGTATTTGACCCCAGCATCCAGTCTCGTATAGAGTACGCCTACCCAAAAGGAGTCCCGCTATGAGGGCTAGAAAAGCTGCGTGGATCGCTTTGTTGCTCGCCGTGTGCGCTTCGGTTCCCGCGTGGGCCGGCGGGCCCTTTCAGTACTTTGCCGTGACTCCGTGTCGGGTCTTCGACACCCGGACCACGGGACCACAGACCAACGGCAGCCCTTTGAACGGCGGCCCTTCCGTCTTCTTCAGGATCCAGGGCTATTGCGGCATTCCCAACGGCGCCCAGGCGGTGACTCTCAACCTGACGATCGTCTCGCCGTCACGGCAGGGCGACATGCGGCTCTATCCCGCGAACGTCACCCCGCATGCGACCGATCCCTCGACGATCAACTACGACGCCGGGGAAGTGGCGCTCGCCAACGGGGCGATCGTGCCGCTGGCGCCGGTTTCCCTGTCCACGGACAAGGACCTGCAGATCGTCATCGGCATGCAGGGTCCGGGGACCGTCCACGCGATCGTCGACGTGACCGGCTACTTCCAGTAGTAGCCAGGGGCCGGTGAAGCCACGCCAGCTGCTGGCCCTGCTCGGGGCCGTCGTGGCTGGCGTGGCTTTGCGTATTCCGGCGCTGTACAACGCCGCCGCGCTGCTGAACTCCGACGAAGCCGTCAACGCGCTGTTCATCCGCCACCTCGTGGCCGGGCGGGAGCTCGCCCTCCATCCGTGGGACGTCACCTATTACGGGATCGTGGAGGGGCTCCTGGCGCTCCCCTTCGCGGCGGTCCTGGGGTTCACGCCGCTCGCCTTCAAGCTGGCGGCGGTTGCCGGCCTGGTGGCGCTCCAGCTCGCCGCCTGCCGTCTCGGCTGGCTGCTCTACGGCGCGAACGAAGGCATCGCCGCCGCCCTGCTGCTGGCCGCGTTCTCTCCCCAGCTGGTGAGCTGGAGCACCCTCGCCGTGGGCGGCATCGTGCTGGTGGTCGCCTGGGGCACGCTGACCGTGTGCCGGCTGCACACCTGGCGGCGCGATCCGTCCCCATGGCGTGCGGCCGCCCTGGGTTTCATGATCGGGTTCGGCCTCTACATCCATGAGCTTTACGTCGTCTACGTGGCCGCCCTCGCCGCCTGGGCGCTGGGCGCGCTCTGGGCCTGGCGCGGCGCGACCGCCGCCGCCAACGCCGCGACTGCCGCGACCGCCCCGACTGTCGGGGCCGCCGTGACTGCCGCGGCCGCCCCGGCTGCCGCGACCGCCGTGACGAATCGCCGGCCGCTGCGCACCCTGGCGTTCGTTGGCGCGGGACTGGCCGTGGGGGCGATCCCGATCGCCGTGCCGCTGCTGCACGGCGCGCACGGCTCCAAGGTCCCCCTCTACCGGCTGGCAAGCCTCGAGGTCATGGCCGCCAACCTGCGCCTCCTGGCCGGCGAGTGCGTGCCGGCGTTGTTCGGCGTCCACGCCGGCGGGCACCGGCGGGTGCTGGCCTGGGAGGTCGGCCCCTCGTGGCCGGGCGCCGAGGTCGCCGGGGCGCTGCTGCTCGCCGCCTACGCCGCCGCCTGGCTGTGGGGCGTCCGGTCGGCGCTGCGCCGCCGATCCCTCGCCGGTGCCGAGGGGCTGCTGGTGCTGCTCGTGCCGGTCACGGCCCTGCTCTTCATCGCCAGCCCCAATGCGCGATCGGTCCTGTCGTTCCACTACCTGCTGCCGTGGCTCACCAGCCTGTCCGTCTTCGCCGGCGCCGCTCTGGTCGGGGTGGCCAGGCGCTCGCGGCCCGCGGCGGCGGCCCTGGCGCTGCTGCTGGTGGCGCTGCCGGCGTGCCAGATCGCCGCCTGGTATCGCGGCGGCGGTCTCCTCGACGAGCACCTGCGGCTGGTGCGGCTGCGGGTGCCGCTGGCCGAGGTTGCCGCCTATCTAGAGGGCCAGGGCATCCGGGGCGCCTATGGCTGGTACTGGGTCGCCTACAAGGCGACGATGCTGGCCGGCGAGCGCCTCATCGTGGCGCCGCTGGACGATTGGGACCGCTACCCGCCCTATACCCGGTCCGTCGGGCGGCTGAGCCGTGTGGCGTACATCTTCGAGGTCAACTTCGACAGAATGAGGGCGATCGAGAGCGAGCAGGCGCGGCGGCGGCTGGCCGATTTTCGCAACCGCCTGGAAAGCGCCGGAGCCACCTGCCAGGAGAAGCGCATCGGCCCTTATCTCATCCTCTACGGGCGCGGCGGCGAACGGCTCCTGCCCGCGGGCGAGGCCGCCCCGGTGCCGCTCCGCGCCGCCCGGGCGGAGGTGGCGCTGGGGCCGGTGCCGGCGCGGGCCGGGGTGGGGGAGTGGCTGCGCATCCCGGTCCGCTTCACCAACCGCAGCGATGCGGCGTGGTCGGCGGCCGGCATGCCGCTCGCCGCCGGCAGCCTGCGGGTCACCGCCGCCTACCGCTGGTTCGACCCGAGCGGCCGCGCCGCCGTCGAGTACGGCGAGCGGTCGCTGCTGCCGGGAGATGTCGCTGTCGGCGAGGCGATGCCGATGGTCGTGCGCGTGCTGACGCCGGCCCGGCCCGGCCCCTACGACCTCGAGATCACGCTGGTGCAGGACGGCGTCGCCTGGTTCGACCAGGCCACCGGCAGCGCCAGCCAGCGGCGGCGGGTCGCGGTCGGCGGGCCGGCCGCCGGCCCGAGCGGCCCGGGCGCTCCGGGCGCTCCGCCAGCGACGCCGCGGTAGCCGGAGTCAACGGGGGGCGCCGGCGCCGCCGGCGTGACGCCGGAGTAGAATGTCACGTGGGTGTCACCGGCCGCGGGCGCGGAAGGCCCCGCGGGTTTCGCCAACAGGAGCTTGCCGATGAAGCCACCAGACATCGTTCAATTGACACCGGGCAAGCGGGTGCTCTTCCTCACCAAGGACCCGGAGCTCATTCGCCGGCAGCTGCGCGGCGAGCTCGATCTGCGCATGGAGCAGCTGACGGTCGAAGAGCTGCTCGACGACATCAACACCGACGCCATGACGCCGGCCTGGGTGTGCTTCAGCCACCGGCCCGAGGACATCGCCCGCGACGCCTACGCCGGCCTGATCGTCGACGGCAAGCGCCTGTTCGAGCGCGACGCGCTGCGCAACGGCAACTTCGAGGTGATCGTTTCGGGCCACCGCAAAGGGGTGGGCAGCTCGCGCGAGACGGCGGTGCAGGCGGAGAAGTGGTCGGGCATCCGCATCGCCATCGCCGCCTCCTTCGCGCCCATCCACGCCCGCAACAACATCAGCCAGGGCGTGCTGATGGGCGATCACGAGCAGCTCCGCCGGCTGCAGGCCGGAGACGGCATCCCGCTCGCCGACTTCTACTCCGCCTACGATCCGATCACCCGCATCGTGGTGCAGCAGGGTGGGCTGTTCCCGTTCTCGAAGGCGCTGGCCGCGGGCGAGATCGAGCTGCCGCGCCCGGATACCGGCGCGCGGCCGATGACCATGGCCGAAAAGCTGCTCGCGCGCCACCTGCTGGCTGGCGCCGGCGGCGGCGGCGCCGGGGATGGGGTGGGCGCCGCGGACGAGGGGAACGGCGCGGGCGGCGCAGGCGAGCGGAGCTACGTCAAGCCGGGGGACGCGGTGGTGGTGAGCGTGGACGGCGGCTACTCGCACGAGTTCACCACCGCCCAGGTGCACTATTTCCTCGAGCAGGAGCACGGCGCCGGCTACCGCATCGAGAACCCGGCGCGCTTCGCGGTCTTCGAGGACCACCTGATCTATGCCGACGAGGTGCCGAAGATGCGGCCCTTCGCCGAAAAGATCGAGACCCTGCGCGAGCTGCAGCGGCAGTTCCAGGCCCACACCGGGGTGCGCAACTTCGCCGCCGTCTCCGGCCTCTCTCCCGGCATCTGCCACGAGGTGGCGCGCGAGGCGCTGGTCGAGCCCGGCGACTTCGTCCAGGCGACCGACAGCCACACCTGCATGGGCGGCGTCAACAACGCCCTCGCCTGGGGCGTCGGCGCCACCGAGTACGCCGACCTGATCCATTCCGGGTTCACGCAGGTCGAGGTGCCGGAATCGATCCGTTTCGAGCTGCAGGGGAAGCTGGGGCCGGGGGTCACCGCCAAGGACGCGATGCTGTACATCCTGCTCGAGTACGCCAAGCGCGAGCTGACGCTCGACCGGGTGATGGAATTCACCGGCCCGGGGGTCTCGACGCTGTCGATGGACGAGCGCGCCACGCTCACCAACATGGCCACGGAATGCAGCGCCAAGACCGCCATCGTCATCGCCGACGAGGAGACCTACCGCTGGCTTGCGGAGTGGCGGCCGGACGCCGGCGAGGAGACCCGGGCGCGCTGGCGGCGGCGGGCGGTCGCGCCCGACCCGGGCGCCGTCTACGCCGGCGGCATCCATACCATCGACCTGTCGGCGCTGCGGCCGATGGTGGCCCATCCGGGCGACCCCGACCGCGGCATCCCGTCGGACCCGACCAACGGCGCCTGGATCGACGACATCGGCGACGTCGCGATCGACATCGCCTATGGCGGCAGCTGCACCGCCGGCAAGATCGACGACCTGATCTTCTATCACCAGGTGGTCAAGGAGGCGGTCGACGCCGGCCTGCGGGTCGCAGAAGGGGTGCGCTTCCTCATCCAGTGCGGCTCGCAGGCGGTCGAGCAGTTCGTGCGCGACAACGGCCTGGCCGAGACCTTCGAGCGCGCCGGCGTCACGCTCATCCATCCCGGCTGCGGCGCCTGCATCGGCTGCGGACCCGGCGTGTCCGAGACGCCGGGAGAGGTGACCGTGTCGGCCATCAACCGCAACTACAAGGGGCGCTCCGGTCCGGGCAAGCTGTGGCTGGCCTCGCCGCTGACCGTCGCCGCCTCGGCCTTCACCGGCAAGATCACCGCCTACCGCCCCGGGATGTTCGCCGACCTCGCCGGCCGCCAGCCGCGGCGCCCCCGGCTGCCGGTCCTCAGCCCGGCCTGAAAGGACGGAGACCTTTACTCCACCGCCAGGATCTCGGGGATCAGGCGGTCGCCCTCCACTCTCACCACCGCCACGGTCAGCGGCAGGCGAAACCGCCTGGCGCCGCAGCTCCCCGGGTTGAGCAGCAGGCACCCGCCGTGCCATTCGAGCTCCGGCCGGTGGGAGTGGCCGAAGACGATCAGCCGCGAGTCGCGGACCCAGGCCGGGGCGACGTCCTCGCGGCGATGGGTCATGCGGTAGGGCAGCCCGGCGAGCTCGCCGGCCAGCGCCGCCGGCAGGGCCGCCGCCAGCTCGCCGCCGTCGCAGTTGCCGCGCACGGCTTGCACCGGCGCCAGGCGAGCCAGGCGGACGAGGATCGGCTCCTCGCCGGTGGCGGCCTCGCCCACGTCGCCCACATCTCCGACATCGCCGGCGTGCAGCAGGAGGTCGCAGCCCGCGAGCCGGTCGAGAACGGCCGGGCGCAGCATGCCATGGGTATCCGCGAGGACGCCGACGCGCATGGGGGGAGTCTATCCGCCCGGCGCCCCGCCCGCTCGCCGGCCTGCCAGCGCGCCGGCTCGCCTCCCCCGCCAGGGTGGTGGGGCAGTCCCCACGACCCCGCCGGCAGGCCCCTGGATTGGCGGGGCGGAGGCGGATAGGATCGCGCCTGACCTGCCTTGCCACGAAGGAGGAGCCTGATGAGCCACCGAGGGAGCCATGCCCTGCGTCTTGCGGTCGTCCTGTTCGCGTGCGGCGTCGCGCTGCCGCCGCTGTCGCGCGCCGAGGGGCAGGGCAAGGGGAGCGCCGGCGAGGCTTCGCCTCCCGTGCTGGCGCTCAAGGCGGCGCGGCTGTTCGATGGCCGCTCGGACCACTGGGTGCGCGACGGCGTGGTGGTGGTGGCCGGCGGCAAGATCCAGGCGGCCGGCGCCGGGGTGGCGGTCCCGGCCGGCGCACAGACGATCGACCTGGGCGACGTCACCCTGATGCCGGGCCTGATCGACTGCCACGTGCACCTGTCGTTCGAGGCTTCCGACGACTACAACCGCGACGCCATCACCCGCCTGCGCCGCGACGTCGCGGAGTCGGCGATCCGCGCCACGGCCAACGCCCGGCACACGCTGATGGCTGGTTTCACCACCGTGCGCGACCTCGGCAGCAGCGACTTCATCGACGTCGGGTTGCGCAACGCCATCCGCGACGGCGTCATCCCGGGGCCACGGATGCTGGTCTCGGTGCACATGCTGGGGGCGCGGGGCGGGCATGCCGACGGCGCGGGCTTCGCCTACCGGCAGCTCGGCGAAGAGCCCGGCTTCGAGCGCGGCATCGCCAGCGGTCCCGACCAGTTCCGCGACGCGGTGCGGTTCGCCGTCAAGTACGGCGCCGACGTGATCAAGGTCGGCGCCACCGGCGGCGTGCTGTCGCTGTCCGACGAGGTCGATACGCCGCAGGTCACCCAGGCCGAGATGGACGCGCTGGTCGACGAGGCCCACCGCCTGCACAAGCGGGCCGCGGCGCACGCCCACGGCGTCACCGGCGCGAAGGAGGCGATCCGCGCCGGCATCGACTCGATCGAGCATGGATCGTTCCTCGACGAGGAGGGGTTGCGCATGATGAAGGAGCGCGGCACCTGGCTGGTGCCGACGCTGCTGGCAGGCGAGTACGCGAGCGGCCGGGTGGTGCCCCGCCACTATCCGCCCGAGATCGCCGCCAAGGCCGCGGCGGCCGTGGCGCAGCGCTCGGCGATGTTCCGCAACGCTCTCAGGATGGGGGTCAAGATCGCCTTCGGCACGGACTCGGCGGTCAGCCCGCACGGGCTCAATGCCAAGGAGTTCAAGCTGCTGGTCGATCATGGCATGGCGCCGGCGGCCGCCCTGCGCAGCGCGATGGACGCCGCGGCCGACCTGCTCGGCCTCCCGGGCCAGATCGGCACCCTCGAGGCGGGCAAGCAGGCGGACCTCGTGGCGGTCCCCGGCGACCCCCTGGCCGACATCAGGGTGACGGAGCGCGTCAGCTTCGTGATGAAAGGCGGCCAGATCTGGAAGACGGGAGGGGTGGAGAAGTAGTCCCGCGGCCGCAGGCTGCCAACGGCTGGGCTGATAGAGCGCGGGCGTCTAGCGGGGTGCGGCGGCGAGCGTCGCCGCGGCCGTCGCCACCGGGGCGGCGCCGCTCGCGGCCAGCTGGCTGCCCTGGCGATCGGCGGCGGCGGGATCGGGCGCCGGCCGGCGCGCGCCGGCGAAGCGGAGCTGGTAGTAAGGGCGCGAGAGCTCGCTGACGATCACGCCGTGGCGGCGGCCGGCGGCATGGAGGAAGCGCCCGTCGCCGATGTAGATGCCGACGTGGGAGATGCCGCGCTTGTAGGTGTCGCGGAAGAACACCAGGTCGCCAGGCCGCAGGTCGCTTTCGAGGACCGGCGCACCCTCGCGGAACTGCTCCGCCGCGGTGCGCGGCAACTCCAGACCCTGCTCGCCATAGACCGCTCCCACCAGGCCGGAGCAGTCCAGGCCGCGCCGCGAGGTGCCGCCCCGGCGATAGGGCGTTCCGAGGTAGGTCATGGCCTGCTCGACCAGCCGCTTCCAGCGCGCCGCGAGGCGGTCGAGGAAGGATTCGGCGTCATGCACGGAGAGCTGATACTCGATGCCGAGCTCGCCGGAGTCGAGCGGCTGCTGGCGCGCCACCGGCGGGAGGGGCGCCTGCAAGGGCGCGGCGACCGGGGGCAGCGGCTCGGCGGCGGCCTCGGTGGGGTCGAGGATCTCGGCATCGGCAAGGTCGGCCGGGGCGCTCGGGGTGATCGAGGCGCCGGGGTTGGCCGGTGCGGTCGAGAGGCTAGGGGCCAGGGTGGCGGCGGCGGGGGTGGGGAGGTCGAAGAGAAGGCGCTGGGGTTGGGCGGCGGCCGGCCGGGAGGCGCCGACGGCGGCAGCGGCCGCGGCGGCCAGCAGAAGCAGCGAAGCTTTCGACGGCCGTCCAACCATCCGGGCCTCCGGTCCAACAAAGGGGCGGCAGGCGCGCTTGCACCCAGCCGCTCGATGGCCGGCTCGACCTGACCAAGCAGGTCGAGCCAAGGCGGAGCCTTCAGGAGGAGCCGCTCGACAAGCGGCTCGGCCCATTCGCAGGCGAACAGGACGCTGACAGGGTGCCCTTCATACCACCGCGGAAAAAAAGGTGTCAACCCGGTAAAAAGAAGCGCGCCGCGCATATGACATTGGGCCATGTATGGGGCTCCGATCGAGCCGGGAAGGAGATTTTTATGCCAGTAAAGCAAGGCGTCGCCAAGGCACGCGGGGCCGGCCCGCCCGGCCGGAGCCCTTGGCGACGCTAGCGCTGCCCGGGACAGTCGGCAGCGGAGGGGAGCTGGCCCGGCCAGGCCGCGGCGAGCCGGTTGCGCAGCTCCTGGACGGCCTTGCCTGCAATCTGCCGCGCCGGCAGCAGGGCCGCATAGTCGCCGCCGATGACCCGAGGGGTGCCGGCCACGCCGGCCCTGGCCAGCCAGCAGGCGACCACCTTGGGGGGGCGCCCCAGTGGGGCCAGCCGCACCGGGGTTGCAACCGGCAGCCGTTCCGCCTCCTTGCGCAGGTCGTCCATCGACTCGATCGGGATGCCGCGAATCGTCTCGCCCGACAGGAAGTTGAATGAGTAGACGGACCAGTACGAGCCCACCACCACCTCCACCTTTTCCCGCTCGAGGACCGCGAGCGCCCGCTGGTCGTCGTCCGCCTCCTTCTCCCAGCCCCGGCGCGACTCGGTCCACGGCAGGGCGGTGCCCGCCACGTCGAAGACCAGCACCACGCCGGCGAGGATGAGAGCCAGGACCGGCGAGCGCCGGCCGATGGGCAGGAGGAAGAGCGCGAGCATCGCCGGCACCACGAGAGCCATCGGCAGCAGGTAGCGCACCGGCAGGAAGGGACCTTGCTCCGCGCTGGCCGCGGACACCAGGTTGATGCCGAGGGTGACGAGGAGCACGAGGGCGCAGAGCGGCCACGCCGACCTCTCGGCGCTTTCGGCGGCGGGCGCAGCGGCGCGAGAGGTGGCGGCGCGCCGCCGCGAAAGCGGCGCCACGAACAGGCAGAAGACGATCGCCGCGGCGGCGATCAGCAGCGCGGGGACGCGCAGCAGCGGCTGCAAGGGACTGGCAGGAGATGGATTGGGTGCGGCGGCGATCAGCTCGGGCAGCATCTCGACGATCAGCCGCCGGCCGGCGCCGAGCATGGCGGCGATGCCATGCACCGGCTCGACGCCGTAATTGCCTGCGAACGGCCGCTGCCGGTAGCGGAGATGGTAGGCGATCCAGGGGGAGGCCCCGAGCAGGAAGCCGAGAGCGGCGAGGGCCAGGAAGCGGGCATTGGACAGCAGGCGCGGTCGTCGCCACGCCAGCCATGCCGCCGCCGGCACCGTGCAGCCGAGAGTCAGCAACGAGGTCCACCATCCCAACCCGGCGGCGAGGCCGAAGCCGAGGAAATCGCGCCGGCCGCCGGCGCCGCGCGCCAGGCGCGCCGCCAGCCAGAGCGTCGCCGCACCGAGCAGCAACGTCTCCGGATAGCCGTTCGGCAGGGCGCTCCAGTGGCTGACGAACGCGGGCGGCACGGCGGCAAACGGCAGGGCGGCCAGGGCGAGCCGGCGGCCGAGGAGCTCGCGCAGGAAGAGGCACCACGCCGCGAGCAGCAGCAGGCCAAGCAGCAGCGTGCTGGCCGCCAGCGCGGTGCGCGACGCGCCGAAGACCAGCACGAACGGGGCGGCCACGTAGCTGGCGATCGCCCCGATGCGCTGGCTGGCGAAGAAGACCGGCAGGTGGCCGCCGGCCAGGCGAAGCGCGGTGATGCCGGTCAGCAGGCAGTCGGCGTCGCCCGGGTACCTGTAGACGGGGAAGGTCATCCCGACGCGCAGCGACGCGCCGGCGGCGGCGAGCAGGAGCGTGCTCCAGGTCCAGCGATCGCCTTGCCGCCACAGGAGCGCCAGGTAGCTCGCGACGGTCGGCCAGAATGCCATCTTGGACCACCCCTCGCGGCGATAGCGGAAATGGATCGGCGCCTCGGCGATGCGGAAGCCGGCGGCGCCGGCGCGGATCAACAGCTCGGGGAGGAAGGCGAAGCGGTCGTTCTCGTACGCCACCTCGCGCAGGACCCGCGCACGGTAGACGCGGAAGCCCGAGGTCTTGTCGTGCGCCCGCAGCCCGTACCAGAGGGTCATGAGCCGGTTCACGGCGCCGCTGAGCAGGCGCTTCCAGGGCGGAGTGCCGGTGATCTCGGCGCCGGCGACGAAGCGGGAACCGATCAGGACGTCGCAGTCCAGCTCCCGGGCGGTGGCCAGCAGGCGCGGGATCTCCTCAGGCTGGTGGTTGAGGTCGGCGTCCAGGGTCACCACGTAGTCGGCGTCTGCCGCCACGGCGGCGAAGCCGCGCCGGAACGCCGCGCCGAGGCCGGCAGGCTCGCGCCGATAGAGGATGCGCAGGGGAGCGGCCTGCCGGCCCAGCCGCTCCAGGACCTCGCGGGTGCCGTCCTCGCCCTCGACGACGAAGATGAGCTCCCAGGAGCAGTCCGGGATCGCCGCCAGGGCGGCCGCCAGGCGGCGGGTGAGGGGCTCGATGCACGCCGCCTCGTCGTAGGCGGCGACGACCACCGAGAGCTTCATGCCGCGGGTCGGTGCCGAGAGTCGCTGGCTTGCGTCATTGACTGTTTCCATCCTATCTCACGGCCCGTCGGCCCTGCCCCGGGGCGGGTGTGGGGATAGAGTTGCAGGGTGCGCGCGATGGTGCTCGAACGGGTCGGGGAGCCGCTGCGGCCGCGGGAGATCGCGGCGCCGGCGGCGGGACCGGGGCAGGTGGTCCTGCGGGTGCATGCCTGCGGGGTCTGCCGCACCGACCTGCACGTGGTGGACGGCGAGCTGCCGGACCCCAAATTGCCGCTGGTCATCGGCCACCAGATCGTCGGCACCGTCGCGGCCCTGGGCGAGGGCGCCAGCCGCTTCCGGATCGGCGACCGGGTCGGGGTGCCCTGGCTGGGGTGGACGGACGGCACCTGCCGCTACTGCCTTTCGGGACGCGAGAACCTGTGCGACCGCGCCCGCTTCACCGGCTACCAGCTGGACGGCGGCTACGCCGAGATGACGGCCGCCGACGAGCGTTTCTGCTTTCCCATTCCCGCCGGCTATCCCGACCTGGAAGCCGCGCCGCTGCTCTGCGCCGGGCTGATCGGCTTCCGCGCCCTGCGGCTGGCTGGGACGCCGCGGGAGGCCGAGCGGCTGGGCTTCTACGGTTTCGGCGCCGCGGCCCACATCCTCGTCCAGGTGGCGCGCCACCAGGGGCGCCGCGTGTTCGCCTTCACCCGCGCCGGCGACGAGGCCGGGCAGCGGTTCGCGCGCCGGCTCGGCGCCGAGTGGGCGGGAGCCGCCGGCGAGGCGCCGCCCGAGCCCCTCGACGCGGCGCTCATCTTCGCGCCCGCCGGCGAGCTGGTGCCGGCCGCCCTGCGCGCGGTGGCGAAAGGCGGCACGGTGGTCTGCGCCGGCATCCACATGAGCGACATCCCGGCGTTTCCCTACGACATCCTGTGGGGCGAGCGGGTGGTGCGCTCGGTGGCCAACCTCACCCGGCGCGACGGCGAGGAGTTCCTGGCGCTCGCCCCGACGGTGCCCATCCACAGCGAGGTCACCGTCTTCCCCCTCGCCGAGGCCAACGCCGCTCTCGCGGCCTTGCGCGCCGGCAGCTTCCAGGGTGCCGCGGTGATCGCCGTCGAAGAGTCCTGACAACCGCGCGGCGTGTGGGGACGCGCCGGTCGCCGGCCGATGAGCGCCGCACGCAGATCGATCGCCCGCAGGACCCAGAGTTTAAGTTAACGGAGTAGTCGTTGTGGCTGTTGCCAGTTACGACGAGGGAACGGCTCCGGCTGAAGAGAGGGCCGTCTGCAGGGCGCGGCTGCGAGAGGAGGTCGCTGGGTCCGACAAGTCCGCGAGGAAGATCTAATTTCTGTGCTGTAGGAAAAATGTGATTGTGGCTGAAAAATTTATTCCTGAACAGTAAGCATATGAGGCGTGTGGATATCGCATCGCCGACGCAAGAGGGCGCCGCCAGCGGAAAATGTGATAGGGGGATGAGGTATGCGAATCCCGCCATACACCACCCGCGGGAATAGAAAAAGCGAGCAGGCTTAAAAAGTTTGTGAAGGAGTTTTAATTTTAGTTACGCTGGCACGGTTATTCCGAGAGAAAACAACGCTAAACTTAAAAAGTTCTATCGAACAGGCATTAAGATCAATGATCAAATAGGCTTGCGCCGGCCTCTGCAACAGGAATAATGTTTGTTTAGTACGCTTTTCCGAATCATCGCAGGTAGCACGGTGATGGCTCCATCCTTCGCACGTTATCTGCTTCCCGGCCAGAGATTCAGTGGTGGCTGGCCAGGAGGCTTCACCCGATGGCGCCCACCCGCCGCTAAACTCGAAGGAGGGACGTCGTGCACCTCAGGCCCAAGCGCAGCGCAGTCCTTTTCCTCGGCCTCCTGGCGGCGGCCAGCTTGCCGGCGACGTCGCAGGTCATCGCCGGCGATCTGGTCTTTACCAGCGTCAAGCCTTGCCGGGTCTTCGATACGCGGACCGTGGGGCCGCAGACCAACGGCAATCCGCTATCGGCCGGACCGTCCCACTTCTTCCGCATCCAGGGCAATTGCAGCATCCCCAACGGCGCCGAGGCGATGGTCGCCAACTTGACGATCGTGTTTCCGTCCAGGGCGGGCGACATGCGCCTCTATCCCGCCAACGTCACGCCCGGTCTGAACGACCCCTCGACGATCAACTACGACGTCGCCGAGGTGGTGATCGCCAACGGCGCGGTCGTGCCGCTCGCTCCCGTCACCCTGGCAACGGACACCGACCTGCAAATCGTCATCGGAATGCAGGGCTCCGGAACGGTCCACGCGATCATCGACGTCACCGGCTACTACAGCGTCGGGCCGACGGGTCCCAGCGGCCCCTCCGGCCCCTCCGGGCCCTCGGGACCCTCGGGTCCTTCCGGCCCCTCCGGCCCATCAGGCCCCCAGGGTGACCCGGGGACGTCGGGTGGCTCCGGTCCCTCCGGTCCTTCCGGCCCGTCGGGGCCGAGCGGGCCGACGGGGCCGGTGGGGATCAACTGGCAGCAGACCTGGTCGGGCTCGACCTCCTACAACGTCGACGATGCCGTGCAATACCTGGGCTCGAGCTACATCAGCCTGATTGCCTCGAACATGGGCAACACGCCTGGCGACCCGACCACCACCGAGGGCGTCGCCGGCAGCAGCTGCGGCAGCGGCTGCGAGTGGTCGCTGGTGGCAGCGCTGGGAGCCTCCGGCCCCTCGGGCCCCTCCGGTCCCTCGGGTCCTTCCGGCCCTTCCGGACCTTCGGGCCCCTCCGGCCCCTCGGGTCCGCTGGGCCCCTCCGGTCCTTCGGGTCCGTCCGGTCCCTCCGGTCCGTCGGGTCCGAGCGGTCCGTCGGGTCTCGTCAGCTGGCAGCAGACATGGTCGAGTGGGACCACCTACAACCTGAACGACGGAGTGCAACACCAGGGGTCGGGCTTCATCAGCCTGGTCGCCTCGAACCTGGGCAACACGCCAGGCGCGCCGAGCACCACCCAGGGCGTCACCGGGAGCACGTGCGGAACGGGCTGCGAATGGTCGCTCATCGCGCAGGCCACCTTCGGCTTGACCGGCACGACGAACAACGGGGGCAACGCCACCTTGAGCGACGGCCGGGTCCTGGCGACGAGCGTCTGCGTCTGCGGCTACACCGGCGGCGCGGATCGAACGTCGCCGCTCAGCGCGACCGTCGCCGCCGGCAGCTGCACGGCCCACGGCGACAAGAACGTCGGCGTCGCTTGCATCGTCACCAACAACTGACCTGTCGACAGCTCACTCGCCGCTCCGGTCCCGCTCGCGCGGGGCCGGGGCGGCCCGGTTCTTCGTGGCGGCTCGCCGTGGATCAGGCCGCTTGCCGGCGGGGTCCAGAGGCCGGCGCCAGGCGCGCGGCGCCGCCAGGCAGAGCAACGGCGCCGCCACGCCCAGCAGGAAAAGTCCCAGCTTGAGACGGCTCGGGCGGTAGCGGAAGGCGATGTGGTGGCGGCCGCCGCCGACGGCCACCGCGACGAAGCCCGGCGTCACCTGCAGGGTGGGCGTGGGCTTGCCGTCCACCTCGGCCCGCCAGGAGGGATGGAACGTCTCCTTGAGGACGACCACCGCCGGGGCGCCGGGGTCGACCTCGGCCGTCCAGTCGTCGCCGTCGCGCCGGACGTCGCGGACCTCGCCCGGGGGCGCCGCGGCGAGCCGGCTGGCCTCGGGCAGCAGGTCCCATCGCCGCAGGACGGGCAGGCCGCGGCGCTCGCCCGGCCGGAGGTCGATCTCGCCATAGACCCGTGCCGCCGGCAGCCCGCTCTCGAGCCAGGCGGAGGCGATCCCGTAGACCTCGTCGCGCCGCCCGGCGAAGACGAACCCCAGGGCGCCGAGGCCGATCCTGCCCGACGAAGGCCCGCCGTAGACCTGGAAGCGGCCGCACGAGGCCAGGGGTTGCAGGAATGGGGGCGGCGTGCGGCGGCTGTCCATGACCACGTAGCGCACGTCCAGGGCGTCGTAGGCCGCCGGGCGGTCCTCGTCGAACTCGACCATGACGTCCGAGGGCAGCGACATGGCATGGAAGAGATAGGCCACCGCGTCCAGCCGCCAAAGGCTCAGCAGGTCGAAGACCCGCACCTCGCCGATCTTGAACCTGCCGCCCCAGCGCGCCGCCAGGCCAGGGTAGATACGGCCGGGCTGCGCCTCCTGCAGCTCGGCGAGGCGCCGGTGGAGCGCCGCCACGTCAGGGGCCGCGGCCGTCAAGGCGGCTTCGCTGGCACGCAGCCAGACGAGGCCCTGGTGGACGTAGCGGATGCGCTCGCCGGCCGCCGGCGCCAACAGCAGCAGGGCCGCGGCCAGGACGGCCCATCGCCACGCTCCCCGCCGGCGCTCCGCCAGGCGGGCGGCCCCCCGCCCGAGCGCCAGCCCGGCAAGCAGGATGCCGAAAAGGTGCACGCCGCCGATCAGGCGATGGAGAGGAACGTCAGCCGTGATGCCGAGAGCGTAGAGGGCGGCGCCCCAGGTGGGGCGGCCGAAGTAGAGCGCCAGCCAGGCGAGGAACCCAAAGCCGACGAAACGCTCGCCACGGGCCGCTCCCCGGCGCAAGGCGAGGACCAGGCCGGCGGCGAGGAGGGCGGTCAGGACCGGCAGGCGCCCGTGGTCGAACAGCTCGCCGCCGCCGAGACGCTCCAGCACCTGCCGGGCCCCGAACGAGTCCCACTTCCAGGTGGGCTCCCAGCGCGAGCGATTGATGGCCGCCGCGTCGAGCAGCATCGGCACGACGAAGAAGGCAACCATCGCCCCGGCGAGACCCAGGACCGGCGCGGCGCGGCGGAGGACCGTCCGCGGGCCCACCGAGCGCAGGAGCAGGCCGGCGGCGAGGGCGAGGCTCAGGACGGCAATGTAGCCGTAGATGGCGTGGCCAAGGAAGGTGAGGGCGAGCAGCGCCGCGGCGGCGAGCGCGCCGGCGCGCCCGCGCAGCGCCGCCCACGAGCGTCCGATCGCCAGCGGCAGCAGGCAGCTGGCCCATAGCTGGGTGTAGAGGCCGGTGCCGCGCCACAGGTAGGAGCCGTAGTCGAGGCCGTACAGGCCGTCGGTCGCGACCAGCGGCGCGACCAGGGCGGCGCCGAGCGCCGCGGCGTCGTCGAGCTCCAACCAGCGCGCGCCGAGGTAGACGCAGAGCGGAAAGGCGAGCAGGAGCAGCAGCTTCAGCGCCTGGTACAGCGCGATGAAGCGCGCCTCCGGGGCGAAGCAGCCGAGCGCCCCGGTGACCAGGGGGGCGAGCGGCTGGTAGGCGTGGAGGAGCGGGTAACCGAGCGACCAGTACGAGAACCAGGGATCGAGTGCGCTGGCCGGGCGGCCCTGCAGGACCTCGCGAACGTGGAGCGCCGTGGCGATGTGGAAAGCGTCGTCGTTGAGTGGAGTGACGGGGCGTGCCAGCTCGGGCAGGAGGAGCCAGGCCTGGAACGCAACCGTCGCGGCCAGGACGAGCCACCGCCAGCGGCTCGCCTCGAGCCCGATGGAACGGGACGGCGACAGGCTGCCTTTCATCGCTCTTCGAGCACCCGGACCCGCCAGTCGTGCGCCCGCGTCGAGCCGGCCCCTCCGGAGGGCTGGGTTCGCTCAGCAGTCGCCGACCCGCTTGGACTTGAAGTGCTGGGTCATCGTCATCGGCCCGTTGCCGTGGCCGGGGACCGAGATCTTGGTCGTGCCCTCGTAGGTGGTGCCGCCGAAGACCAGCTCGGAGGTGCCGCTGGCGCCGCTGTCGCAGGTGAAGCTGTAGGAGAGCTTGTCACTCTCGAACTTGACGTCCGCGACCTTGCACTTGCTCTTGGAATTCGTCTGCATGCTGTCGGCGAGGGATTGGTTGTCCTTGACCTGGTCCGCCTTGATGCAGTGGGTGGTGGTGATCGGCGGGCGCGCCGGCATGCCCGCCGGCATGCCCGCCATCTCCATGGTCATCGAGGTCTCCCAGCTCCCGGGCTGCAGGTTGGGGTGATCGGCGGCGTTGGCGATGCCGGTGGCGGCGCCCGCGGACAGGGCCGCGATGATCGCCGAGGTGCAGAGCAGGGTCTTCGAGGTCCGCGCGGCTTGGCTCATGAGGTCCCCCTTTTCTTCCTGTCGGGTCGTGGTTCGGGAAGCGGAACGGGCGGAGTTTAGGAGATCGGGGGCCGTGGCGGCAACTGCGCTCCCGCCTGTGGGAGAATGCGGTGGATCATGGAACCGCGACTTCGCTGGCTTGCCGCAGCTGCCGTGGCCGTCGCGGCGCTGTCGGCGCTGGTGCTGGTGGCATCGGCGGTGGGCGCCCGGGTGGGGCTGTGGACGCCGCGCGCCGCCATCGGCGCCCTGCGCTGGTGCGCCCTGCTGGCGATGCTCGGCGCGGCGCTCTCGGCGATCGCGCTGGTGCTGGCGCGGCTCGGCGGCGGCGAGGGCGGCCGCGACGGCGGTTGGGCGATGGGACCGGGAGCGCTCGCCGGGGCGCTGCTGGTATGCCTGGCGGTGTTCTCGGTACCATGGCTGACGATGCAGAGGGCGCGCAGCGTGCCGTTCATCCACGACATCACGACCGACACAGCGGACCCGCCGGCGTTCGTCGCCGTGCTGCCGCTCCGGGCAGGGGCTCCCAACTCCGCGGCCTACGGCGGCCCCGAGGTCGCCGCCGCGCAGGCCAGGGGATATCCCGACATCGCGCCACGCTATCTCGCCGCCCCGCCGGCCCAGGCGTTCGAGCAGGCGCTGGCCGCAGCGCGCGCCATGGGCTGGACGATCGTGGCCGCGGAGCCGGCCGCCGGCCGCATCGAAGCCACGGCGACCACCCGGTGGCTCGGCTTCAAGGACGACATCGTGGTGCGCATCCGGCCCGACGCCTCGGGGAGCCGGATCGACGTGCGTTCGTGCTCCCGCGTGGGCATGAGCGACCTGGGCACCAACGCCCGCCGCATCCGCGAGTACCTGCGGCTGCTGCACTGAGCCGCAGGGAGCGCCACGCAGCGCGGCCAGGGCCACCGCGGAGCCCTTGGGGTCGGGCGGAACGGTGGCGCCGCTGATCTACAGTATCGGCGACAGCATCCGGGCCAGGCGGTCGCCGGCGCGGTGGAGCAGCGGGCGGCGGCGCCAGGCGGGGAGGGTGATCTCGGCGGCATTGGCGAGGTCGCCGGCGAAGGACTCCTCGAGGCGGGCGGCGAAGGGGGCATCGAAGACCACCAGGTTGCACTCGGCGTTGAACAGGAAGGAACGGAAGTCGAGGTTGGTGGACCCGACGACGGAGAGATAGCCGTCGGCGACCAGGGACTTGGCGTGGAGGACGGCGGCGCCGTACTCGAAGATGCGGACGCCGCGGCGCAGGAGATCGCCGAAGTAGCCGTGGCCGGCATGGCGGACGATCGGCACGTCGGAGCGGCCGGGGAGGAGGAGGCGGACATCGACGCCGCGGCGGGCGGCGCCGGCCAGGGTGCGGACGGCGGTGTGGCCGGGGGCGAAGTAGGCGTTGGTGATCCACAGGCGCTCGCGGGCGGCGGCGGCGATGGCCACCAGCGAGGCCGCGGCCTCGCGGTTGCCGCGCAGCGGCCGCGCATCCAGCACCAGGACCCGCGCGCCCGGAAGGTCCGGCGCCACGGTGAGCGGCGGCAGGTCGATCGGCTCGCCGCCGGCGTACTCCCAGCCCTCGTTGAAGACGATGGCCATCGTCCAGGCGGCGGGACCGGTCACGCGCACGTGGGTGTCCCGCCACGGCCCGCCGGGGGCGCTCGGCGAGCCATACTCGACGCCGATGTTCATGCCGCCGGTGAAACCGACGTTGCGGTCCACGACCAGCAGCTTGCGATGATCGCGGAAGGGCTGGTACCACAGGTGCTTGAACAGGGGATTGAAGAGGTGGGCGTCGACGCCGCGCCGGGCCATGTCGCGCCAGAAATCGGCGCGGGTCGCGAGCGAACCGAGCGCGTCGGCCAGCACCCGCACCGCGACTCCGCGGCGCGCCGCCGCCGCCAGCTCGTCGAGCATGCCGCGGCCGACCGCGTCGTCCTTGAAGATGTAGGACTCGAGCAGGACCTCCTGGCGGGCGGCGGCGACGGCCTGGAACATGGCGGCGAAGGCAGCTTCGCCGGTGTGGTAGAGCTCGAGCTGGTTGCCGGGATGAACGGGCTTCGTCTCGACGCGGCGCAGCAGCGTCTCGAGCCCGGGGCCGCGCACCCCGGTGGGCAGGGCGGCCGCCAGGCGGCCGATGCGGCGGGCGGTCAGCTCCGGCGGCAGGCGGTGATCGACGCCGGGCCGCAGCATGGGCCTCAGGCGGCGCAGGCGGCGGAGGACTCGCCGCGAGGCGAAGGCGCGCGGGCCGGGAGCGTGCGGCAAGGCTGCCCGCCCCTCAGTCCCAAAGACGGTCGATGCGCCGGCGGGCGATGGCCTGGGCGGCGGTGCGGCCCAGCAGCCGGACGCCTTCGCCAAGCGATGCGAAGCGCTCGTCGCGGGTCAGGCCGCGGCGGTAGCGGTAGAAGATCTGCTGGGCGATGACGGCGATCTTGAGCAGGCCGAAGACGTAGTAGAACAGGATCTCGGAGGCGTCGCGGCCGGTCCTGCCGCAGTAACGCTCGACGACCTCGATCCGCGACAGGTTGCCGGGCAGGGCGGTGAGGCCGCCCGGCAGGAGCCGCAACGCCTCGCCGTCGCCGGGGTCGAGCCAGTAGCCGAGGCTGGTGCCGAGGTCCATCAGCGGGTCGCCGACCGTCGCCATCTCCCAGTCGAGGACGGCGACGACGGCGCCGAGATCGGCGGTGAGCACCAGGTTGTCGAGCTTGAAGTCGTTGTGGATCAGCGTCGCCGCCGCTTCCTCCTCGGCCGGCGGCCGCCGCGGCAGGTGATCGGCGAGCCAGGCCGCGGCGCGATCGACGTCCGGCGCCGGATCGGTCGCGGCGCGCTGCCAGCGCTCGGTCCAGCCGCTCACCTGGCGGGCGGCGTAGCCGGCGGGCCGGCCGAGGTCCGCGAGCCCGGCTGCCGCGACGTCGATCGCATGCAGCTCGGCGAGCGCTTCGACCGTCGCCTCGCTGACGGCGCGCAGGCGCTCGGGGGGCGGCACCGGGCCGCCGGCCGGGAGCCCGCGGAGCCCGCGGAGCCCGCGAAGGATAACGCCGTCGATCCGTTCCATGAGGAAGAACGGCGCGCCGATGATAGCCGGGTCGTCGCAGGCGGCGAGCGCCCGCGGCGCCTTGGGGTAGCGCCCGGCGAGGCGCGACAGCACGCGGTGCTCGCGGCCCATGTCGTGCGCGGTCTTGACGCTGGCCCCGAGCGGCGGCCGGCGCAGCACCAGCTCGCGGCCGTCCCAGCGCAGCAGGTAGGTGAGGTTGGAATGCCCGCCGGGATACTGCTCGACGGTCAGCGCCGCCGATGGGGACGCCGGGGAAGCCGGGGAAGCGGGGGAAGCGGGGGACGCCGGGGGCGCGGCCGATCCGGGGAGGTGGTCGCGCAGCCAGGCGGCCAGCGGCCCGACCGGCAGCTCCTCGCCCGGGCGCACCGGGCGCGGCCGGTCGGGCGCCGCGAAGGAGACCGGCGAGGCAGCCGGAGGCCCGCTCAAGCGCCGGGCCCCCCGCGGGCATAGGCGGCGAGGATGCGCCGCGCGACGGCGGTCTTGTGCACCTCGTCGGGGCCGTCGTAGATGCGCGCACCGCGCTCGTGGCGCCACCAGAAGGCGAGCGGCGTGTCGTCGAGCAGGCCGGCGGCGCCGTGCGTCTGCAGCGCGTGGTCGAGAACGCGCTGCATCACGCCGGCGACGTGGAACTTGATCAGCGAGACGTCGTCGCGCGCCGCCGCGGCGCCCTCGCGCTCGATGCGCTCCGCGGTGCGCAGCACCAGCAGGCGGGAAGCGTCGATGTCGGCGCGGCTCTCGGCCACCCAGGCCTGCACCAGCTGGCGAGAGGCGAGGGTCTCGCCCGGGGACAGCTCGCGCGTCACCGCCCGCCGGCACATCAGGTCGAAGGCCCGCTCGCAGATGCCGATCCAGCGCATGCAATGGTGGATGCGGCCGGGCCCCAGCCGCTCCTGGGCGAGCGCGAAGCCGCCGCCTTCGGCGCCGATGCGGTGGCCCAGAGGCACGCGGACGCCGCGCAGCCGCACCTCGCCATGGCTGGCCCAGCCGCCGCCGGCCTCGCCCATCACCGGCAGGTTGCGCACCAGCTCGTACCCCGGCGTGCCGGCAGGCACCACCAGCATGCTGGCGCGGGCGTGCGGCGCGGCGGCGGCGGCGGTGACGGCCATCACGATGCAGAAGGCGGCGCCGTCGGCGCCGGAGGTGAACCACTTGTGTCCGTCGATGACGTAGTCGCCGCCGTCGCGGCGGGCCGTGGTCGCCATCCAGACAGGGTTCGAGCCCGGCAGCTCGGGTTCGGTCATGCCGAAGCAGCTGCGCAGCTCGCCGCGCGCCAGCGGCCCCAGCCAACGCTCGCGCTGTTCGCCGGTGCCGTGCCGCAGCAGCAGCTCCATGTTGCCGGCGTCCGGAGCCTGGCAGTTGCAGAGGTAGTGGCCGAGCGGGCTCCAGCCGAGGATCTCGCCGACCCTGGCCAGCTCGGGCAGGCTGAGCCCGGCGCCGCCCCAGGCGCGCGGCAGGTGCGGCGCGAAGAGCCCCAGGGCGCGGATACGGGCGCGCAACGCGAGCAGGCGCGGCTCGACGGCCTGGAAGCCGCCGCGGAGCATTTCCGGTTCGAGCGGCACGACCTCGCCGGCGATCAGGCGGCGCAGCTCCGAGAGCCGCGGCTCGAGGCTGTCCGAAGGCTCGGGTTGCACGTGCGGTTGCGGTCCCTCCGCTTTTCTGGCCGCGGCCATTCTATGCCGGGCGCCGGGCGCCATGGCCGGCCACGAGGCCCGCCGCTGAATGAAACCGGCCGCCAAATAAAAAAGGGTGCCGCGACTGCGACACCCGGATGGGGACCACTGTGGACCAGCAGGAAAGAGCGGTGGAGCGGCGCTTAGCCCGAGGTCTTCTGCGCGTAGCGCACGAAGTAGCCGTCGGCCCAGACGATGTCGCGGTCGTAGTCGGTCGGGTCGAAGCCGGTCACGGTGTAGTCGGGCGAGCCGGCGTCGGCCTTGCCGTCGCGGCCGTAGCTGAGGATCGCCATGATGTTGACGCCGCCCAGCGGGTTGCTGTAGTTCATGTAGTACGAGTACTGGTGCTTCCAGCCGTCGAGCAGCGGGATGGACTGGATGTACTGCGATACCAGGCAGGTGCCCAGGTCGGTGGAATTGGTCGACTGGAAGTTGGCCAGGTTGACGTCGCCGGTGGCGGCGGCGCCGGCGGCGGCGGCACCCGCCTGGTCGGTCAGCCAGGAGAACATGGCCGTGCCGAGGTTGCGGACGTCGGCCTCGGTGCGCTTCTGCTTCGACTTCTGCAGTGCGTCGAGGAAGTTGGGAATCAACAGCGCGGCGATGATGCCGATGATCGCGACCACGATCAGCAGCTCGATCAGGGTGAAGCCCTTCTGGCGGTTACGAAGGCGACTCAGCATATCTACGGTCCTCCTCCTCAAAGGGTATTGATTCTTCTCTATCTGCTTGCGTCCGAAAAGCTGGCTCCGGTCAGTGCATGCTTGGTGCCAGGCCCCGGGGGAGCGGAAAACGCAGCCTCTATCGTCGGTGATGCGGGCCTGGATGCGGCCCGGGCTGTCGAAATTTGACACCCGTTTTTGGCACAAAACGTCAACTTTCGGCGGAAATACCTCGAAGTGCGATGGATCGCGGCCAGGACATCCGCCCGCGAGATACGATCGGCTCGCGATGAGGGCGATCGTCCTGCGTGGTATCGGCAGCGTGGAGCTCGCCGAGCGGCCGGAGCCGCGGCTGGAGCAGCCGGGAGACGCGCTGGTGCGGGTGACGACCGCGGCGATCTGTGGCTCGGACCTGCACGTCGTCGAGGGACGGGACCGCGGCGTGCGGCCGGGCACCATCCTCGGGCATGAGCTCGTCGGCGTGGTCGAGGCGCTGGCGGGCGAGGTCCCCGGGCTGGCCGCCGGCGATCGCGTGCTGGCGCCGTTCACGGTGAGCTGCGGCGAGTGCTTCTTCTGCCGGCGCGGCTTGACCGCGCGGTGCGTGCGCTCGCAGTGCTTCGGCTTCGTCGACGACCGCGGCGAGGGTCTCGAAGGGGCGCAGGCCGAGCTGGTGCGCGTGCCGCTCGCCGCCTCGACGTTGCTGCGGGTCCCGGCGGCGAGGCCCGACGGCACGGCGGTGGCCGACGAGGACGTGCTCTTCCTGGGGGACGTCTTCTCGACCGCGGTCGCCTGCGCCGAGGGCGCCGCCTTCGCGGCGGGAGACACGGTGGCGGTGATCGGCTGCGGCCCGATCGGGCTGCTCTCGGTGGTCGCGGCGCGGTGGTTGGGAGCCGGCGCCGTGGTGGCGGTCGACAGCATCGACTACCGGCTGGACAAGGCGGCGGCGCTGGGTGCGACGGTGGTGAACCTGGGGCGCGATGGCGGGGCGGGCGCCTTGTCGCGGGTGCTCGCCGAGCTGACCGAGGGACGCGGCGCCGACGCGGCGCTCGAAGCGGTGGGCACCGCGGCGGCGCTCGACCTGGCGCTGCAGGCGGTGCGGCCCGGCGGCGTGGTGTCGGTCGCGGGCTATCACACCGCCGACGTCTTCGCGCTGCCCGTTCACGCCGCCTACGCCAAGAACCTGACCCTGCGGTTTGGCCGCTGCAGCGCGCGGGCGATGATGGAACGGTTGTTGCCGCGGGTGCTGGCGGAGCGGCTGCCGCTGACCGAGATCATCAGCCATGTGCTGCCGCTGCGCGACGGGCCGCGCGGCTACGAGCTGTTCGGGCGCCGTCAGGACGCGGCCATCAAGGTGCTGCTCAAACCCGGAGAATGAGGCGCGCGCCGCCGCGCCTCGGGCGCGGCGGCGGCGGCGCGCCAGCCTCCTGGTCGCGGCGGCAACGAGGAGACCGCCTGGCGGCTAGCCGGAGGTCTTCTGCGCGTAGCGGACGAAGTAGCCGTCGGCCCAAACGATGTCGCGGTCGTAGTCGGTCGGGTCGAAACCGGTCACCGTGTAGTCGGGCGAGCCGGCGTCGGCCTTGCCGTCGCGGCCGTAGCTGAGGATCGCCATGATGTTGACGCCGCCCAGCGGGTTGCTGTAGTTCATGTAATAGGAGTATTGATGCTTCCAGCCGTCGAGCAGCGGGATGGACTGGATGTACTGCGACACCAGGCAGGTGCCCAGGTCGGTCGAGTTGGTGGAATGGAAGTTGGCCAGGTTGACGTCGCCGGTGGCGGCGGCGCCGGCGGCGGCGGCGCCCGCCTGGTCGGTCAACCACGAGAACATGGCGGTGCCGAGGTTGCGGACGTCGGCCTCGGTGCGCTTCTGCTTCGACTTCTGCAGCGCGTCGAGGAAGTTGGGAATCAACAGCGCGGCGATGATGCCGATGATCGCGACCACGATCAGCAGCTCGATGAGGGTGAAGCCCTGCTGGCGGTTGCGAAGACGCATGAGCATTTTCTCAGTCCTCCTCCCTAAGGGGACAGTGGCTCTAACGGCACTTTCCGGAGAGTTACATCCTCGCTTGTGCATTGTTGATGCCAGGCCCTGGATGCAGCGCCGAACACAGTCCGCACAGGGGTTTGCCGCGAGGCAGCCATTGCTCGCAGCGCCGAAAAACGGCTCTTTTTCAGCAAAAAAACGTCAACTTTATATCGCGGGACGAATGAGACTTATACCAATCTTTATATCGTAGGGCCAGTGGAAATGACGTCAACTTAATATCGCAAGACGAGAGAAGGCCGCGCCAAGAGCGGGCGTCGAATGCCGGTGCGGCGGGTCTCAGGCCACCAGGCCGCGCACCAGGTGCAGGACGCGGTCGGTCACGAAGGCATCGCCGACCTGGTTCACCGGGAAGACCTCCTGCTCGCGCTTCCAGCCCCAGATGTAGTCCACCCGCAGCCGGTCGGGCTGCTCGTCGATGAGGGCGAGCTCGAGGGCGCCGCGCTTCGGCGCGCCGAGCTGGATCTGCAGGTCCAGGCGCGCGCGGCGCGGCGACAGCTCGCGCAGGCGGGTGAAATGGCCCTTGCGGTCGAGGTCGAGCATGCAGATGCGCAGCGTCGGCACCACCACCGCACGCATCAGCTCCTCGAAGCGGTAGACCTGGCGGTTGCTCTCGATCCGGCGCTCCCGCTCGCCGAAGCGGTCGAGCTCTCGCCGGCTGTCGATCGTCCCCAGCAGGGCCTGGAGCTCTCGGCGCTTGTCTTCGTCCAAGCTGGCCTCCCCGCGGCGGCCTGGACAGAGCGCCGCCGGACCGTGGCGTGATGGCGAGTATTCTATCCTGGGGGAGAAAGGGGGAACGAGGATGATCGACATCGTCGAGCGTGGTGCGGTGCGGGAGCTGCGGCTCGCGCGGCCGCCGGCCAATGCACTGTCGCCTCAGCTGATCGCGGCGCTCTCTGCGGCGCTGGCGGACGCGGCGGTGGCGGCGGGGGGGGCGGGGGCGGCGGGACCGCCGCGAGCCGAGCGGCTGGCGGGCCTGGTGCTCTCCGGGGCGCCGGGGATGTTCTCGGCGGGACTCGACGTCCCCCACCTGCTGACGCTGGACCGAGACGGCATCCGCGCGCTGTGGAGCAGCTTCTACGCGCTGCTGCGCGGCATCGCCGCGTCGCCGCTGCCGGTGGTGGCGGCGATCACCGGCCACAGCCCGGCCGGCGGGGCGGTGCTGGCGCTCTACTGCGACCTGCGGGTGATGGCCGAAGGCGAGTTCCGGATCGGCCTCAACGAGGTGCGGGTCGGGCTGCCGATGCCGCCGGTGATCCTGGCGGCGATGCGGCGGTTGGTAGGGCCGCGGCTGGCCGAGCGGATGTGCGTCAGCGGCGCGCTGGTCTCTCCGGCCGAGGCGGCGCGCATCGGCCTGGTCGACGAGGTGGCGCCGCCCGAACGGGTGGTGGAGAGGGCCGTGGCCATGGCGGCGGAGCTGGCGGCGCTGCCGGGCGCGGCGATGGCGGCGACCCGGCGCCTGGCCCGCGCCGACCTGGTGGCGATGTTCGACGCCGCCGGCGCCGAGATGGAGAGTGTGCTCGATTCGTGGTTCAGCGCCGAGGCGCAGGCCACGATGCGGGCCCTCGTCGAGCGGCTGGCGCGCAAGCGGGCGGCCGCCGGCGGCTAACCACTCACACCCGCAGGCGGTCCTGCGGCCGGGCCACCAGCGCATACAGCGCCGGCATCAGGAAGACGCTGATCAGCAGGCGCGAGAAGAGGCCGCCGACGATGACCAGGGCGAAGGGCCGCTGGGTGTCGGAGCCGACGGTGGTCGACAGCGCCGCCGGCAGCAGGCCCAGCGCGGCGACCAGGGCGGTCATCATGATCGGCCGCAGGCGCAGGATGGCGGCCTGGCGGGTCGCCGCGCCGATCTCCATCCCCTCGATGCGCAGCTGGTTGGCGTAGGAGATGAAAATCACCGCGGTCTGCACCGAGACCCCGAAGAGCGCGAGAAATCCGATCGCCGAGGAGACCGAGAACGGCGTACCGGTGATCGCCAGCGCCAGCAGGCCGCCGACCGGGTCGGAGATCAGCACCGCGAGCACGGTGACCAGCGGGAACTTGAGGTTGTCGTACAGCAGGAACAGCAGCATGAAGATGAGCAGCAGGGTGAGCGGCAGGATGAACTGGAGCTGCCGGCGCGAGGCGGTGTATTCCTCGTACTCGCCGCCCCAGACCATGCGGTAGCCGGGAGGGAGCTTGACCGCCGCCGCCACCTGCCGCTGGGCATCCTCGACGGCGCCGGCGAGATCGCGATCCTTGACCGAGTACTGCACGCCGATGTAGCGCGAGTTGCCCTCGCGGTAGATGAACGAGGCGCCGCTCGCCACCCGCACGTCGGCGACCTCCTTGAGCGGCACCTGCTGCCCGCGGGGCGTGGCGATCAGGATGTTGGCGATGGCCTCCGGCGTCTGCCGGAACCGCGGCTCGAGCCGCACCACGAGGTCGAAGAGCTTCTCGCCCTGCACCACCTGGGTGGCGGCGGCGCCGCCCACCGCGGCCGCGACCAGGCCGTTGACGTCCGCCACGTTGAGCCCGTAGCGCGCGATCTTGGCGCGGTCGACGCTGACGGTGAGGCTGGGCTGGCCCAGCTGCTTGACCACCGACAGCTCGCCGATCCCCCGCACCCTGGCCATGACGTGCTTGATGGCGCTGGCGCGGTCCTCCAAGGTCCGCAGGTCGGGTCCGAAGATCTTCACCGCCAGGGAGCTCTTGAGCCCGGTCTCGGCCTCGTCGACCGCGTCCTCGGCCGGCTGGGTGTAGTTGAAGACGATGCCGGGAAAGGCCTGCAGCTTCTCGTTGATCGCCGCGACGAGCGCGGCCTTGTCGCGATAGCGGCCCGACCACTCGCCGTAGGGCTTCAGGCCGACGAAGAACTCGTTGTTGAAGAAGCCGGTGGGATCGGTGCCGTCGTCGGGGCGCCCCAGCTCGTTGGCGACGATGGTGACCTCCGGAAAGGAGCGCAGGATCGCCCTCACCCGCGGCGAGATCCTGGCCGCCTCCTCGAACGAGATGGTGTAGGGGGTGGTGGCGCGGATCCACAGCGCCCCCTCGTCGAGATGGGGCATGAACTCGGCGCCGATGCGCGGCACCAAAAGCAGCGAGGCGGCCAGGATGAGGATCGACACGAGGCAGGTGATCCAGGGATGGGCCAGGCTGGCGTCGAGCGCCCGCGCGTACGCGGCGCGGATCGCCTCGAAGGCGGGGTTGCGGCGCTCGCGCACGCCGCGCCGCAACGCCCAGGTGCACAGCAGCGGCACCACCGTCAGGGTGACCAGGAAGGCGCCGATCAGCGCGAAGATGGTGGTGTCGGCCATCGGCTTGAACAGCTCGCCCGCCGCGCCGGCGAGGGCGTAGATCGGCAGGAAGCCGGCGACGATCACCGCCACCGCGTAGAAGATGGGCCGGTCGACCTCCGATGCCGCTTTCACGACGACGTCGCGGATCTGGAACGGCTCCTGGCGCAGCGACAGGTGCCGGAAGATGTTCTCGACCATCACCACCGCGCCGTCGACCAGGATGCCGAAATCGATGGCGCCGATCGACAGCAGGTTGGCGGGCACGTGCTTGAGATCGAGACAGATGAAGGCAAAGAGCAGCGACAGCGGGATGGTGATCGCAACGATCAGGCCGGTGCGCACGTTGACCAGGAAGAAGATCAAGACCACCAGCACCAGCACCATGCCGCGCAGCAGGTTGTCCTCGACGGTGTGGATGGTCAGGGCGATGAGCTCGCGCCGGTCGTAGAACGGATGCACCTTGACGTCGGGGGGCAGGACCGATTGGTTGATCTCGCGCGTCTTGCGCTCCAGGCGGTCCAGCACGACCTGCGCCTGTTCGCCGGTGCGCATCAGGATCACGCCTTCGACCGCCTCGTCGCGATCGTCGAACCCGAACTGCCCCAGGCGCGGCGCCTCGCCGATGACCACCTCGCCGACGTCCTTGACCAGCACCGGCGTGCCGTTGCTGACGGCGAGCACGACGTTGCCGATGTCCTCCGGCGTTTCCAGCCGCCCGAGGCCGCGGACGTAATAGAACTGCCCGCCCTGCGAGTAGAAGCCGCCGCCGGCGTTGCCGTTGTTGGCGGCCAGGGCCGTCACCACCGCCGGCACCGACAGCCCGGCGCCGGCGATCCTGACCGGGTCGAGCAGCACCTGGTACTGCATCGTCGGGCCGCCCAGGCCCGAGTCGTCGGCCACTCCGGGCACCGACTTGTATTGCCGCTCGACGATCCAGTCCTCGATCGTCTTGAGCTCCATCGGCGAGCGGTCGGGGCTCTCGAGGACGTAGCGGTAGATCAGGCCGGAGGGCGGCGAGAGCGGGGCGAGGGAGGGGGTGACGCCGGCCGGCAGCGCGACGTCGGAGAGGCGCTCGAAGACCTGCTCGCGGGAGAAGTACTTGTCCGTCCCGTTCTCGAACGTCATGCGGACGTCCGACAGACCGTAGAGCGAGATCGAGCGCACCACGGTGACGTTGGGCAGGCCGTTCATCTCGATCTCGAGCGGCACGGTGATCAGGCGCTCGACCTCTTCCGCGGCCTGTCCCTGCCACTGCGTGATGATCTCGACGGTCGGCGGCGAGATGTCGGGATAGGCGTCGACCGGCAGGCGCTGGAACGAGTAGATGCCGGCCGCCAGCAGCAGCACCGAAAAGAGCACGGTCAGGAAGCGCTGGCCGACCGCCGTCGCGACCACCCGGTGGATGATCGAGGCGGGATGGCCCAGCGGCCGCACCGGCCGGTCGGGGCTCACAGGTTCTCCGCGGTCTGCAGGAAGAGGCCGCCGTCGACCACCACCGACTCGCCGGCCTTTAGCCCTGAGGTGATCTGCTGGCGGTCGCCGCTGCGCGCGCCGATCTGCACGCGGCGCCTGGCGAACGTGCCGCCGGCGTTGGCGATGAAGACGAAGGGCAGGTTCTCTTCGTTGCGCAGCACCGCCGAGACCGGGACCAGGAGGCCGCTGCTCTGCCGCCGCGAATGGATCGCCACCTGGACGTAGAGATCGCGTTTCAGCGCCTCGCCGGGGTTGGCGACGTCGAGCCGCACGGCGACGGCACGGGTGTTGGGATCGACCAGGGCGGCGATATAGGCGACCCTGCCGGGCAGCGGCGGGCGGCCCGCGACGCTCAGGACCTCCGCCGGATCGCCGGCTGCCACGAACGGCAGGTCGGCCTCGAAGACATTGGCCAGCACCCACACCCGCGACATGTCGGCGACGGTGAAGCAGGGCGTGGTGCCGCCCTGCAACAGCTGTCCGGGCGTGATCAGCCGCTCCACCACCGTGCCGGCGATCGGCGAGCGCAGGATGCCGGCGCGGTTCGCCACCGGCCGGTTGTCGCGGATGGCCGCCAGCATCTTGTCGTCGACGCCGAGCGCGCGCAGCTGCTCGAGCGCCGCGTCGCGATCGGACTCGGCGGCGACGGCGTCGCTTTCGGCCTGCTCCAGCTCGCGGCGGGCGATCGCGTCGTTCTTGAACAGCAGGGCGTCGGCGTCGGCGATCCGCCGCGCGTTGCGCGCCGCCGCCTCGGTCTTGCGCAGCGCGCTGACGTCGGCCGCGAAGTCCGGCGAGGCGATCGCGGCCAGGGGCTGATCGCGGCCGACGCGGTCGCCGACGCCCGCCAGCAGCCGCGTCACCGGACCGGAGATGGGCGCCAGCACTTGGGTGGAGCGGTTCTGGTCGAAGGCGACCGTGCCGCTGGCCTCGACGGTGCGCTGGAAGGGCTGGACGGCGACCGGTTCCGTCCGGATGTTGCGCCGCTGCTCCGGCGTCAGGCGCACCTCGCCGGCGGGGGGACCGGCCGGCGCGCCCGCCCCGGTGACGTCGGTGTGACAGCCTGCCAGGGCCAGCGCCAGCCCGGCTCCCAGGATGGTGACGAGTCGTTTCATGGCCTGCCTCCCGGGCTTGCCGGAGGAAGAGGGGCTCCCACCGCCAGCTCGAGGGCGGCCTGAGCATCGTTGGCGGAGCCGAGGGCGTCCACGTACTGGCGCTGGGCGTCGACCAGGGCACGCTTGGCGTCGAGGAAGTCGAGCGCCGACGAGCGGCCCAGCCCGTAGCTGAGCGAGGCGACGCGGTAGACCTCCCGCGCTTCCGGCAGCAGCTCGTCGCGGATGAAGACCGCCTGGCGCAGGGAGGTCGCGGCGGTGGCGTAGGCGCTGCGCACGTCGAGGCTCACCTGGACGCGCTCGTCGCTGCTTTGGGCCGCCAGCTCCAGCTCGCGGTGGCGGGCGTTGGCGACCTCCCCCTTCTCGTGCTGCCAGAAGAAGATCGGGACGCCGATGAGCAGGGTGGTCGTGTAGGTGGTGGGCCCGTTCTCGAAGGCGTTGCGGGCCAGGGTGAGATTGAAGTCCGGCGCCCAGAACTCGCGGGCCAGCCGGGTGGCGGTCCTGGCGCCCTGGCGCTGCGCCGCGAGGCTGAGCAGCTCCGGCCGCGACGCCTCGGCCAGCCGCTCCAGGCTGTCGACGTCGGGCAGCGTGCCGGGCACGGCGAGCGGCTCGGTCACCTCGAGCGGTGCGCCGCCCAGGTGGCCGCAGACGCGATTGAGCGTGGCGCGGGCCGAGTCGATGGTGCGCTCGTTGGCGATCAGGTCGTTCTCGGCCTGCGCCAGGTCCACCTTCGCCTTGACCACGTCGACCTTGGCGGCCGTGCCGGCGAGGTAGCGGTCCTGGGTCTTGGCGAGGAATTCGAGCGAGAACTGCTTGCTCTGCTCGAGGTCCTCGCGATGGCGAAGGGCGACCAGCAGGGCGTCGTAGTCCTGTGCCGCCTGCGATGCCACCTGGTGGCGCGTCTGGGTGACGGAGAATTCGGCGGCCCTGAGGGCGGCGGTCGCCACGTCCCGGCGCAGGCGCCGCTTGCCCGGAAACGGCACGATGAAGCCGACATAGAGGTCGGTGATGTTGCCCGAGCCCACGTCGAGCGGGTGCGTTTCTCCCATGGTGTCGGCGCTCAGCGTGGGATCGGCGAACGCGGCGGCCGTCACCACCTGCGCGCGGGCCTCTTCGACCTGCTGCAGGGAGGCGAGGATGCCGGGATTGCGGGCCAGCGCCTCGTCGACCGCCTGGCGCCGCGAGAGGCGCAGGGGAGTGCCCGCCGAGGCAGCCGTTGCCGTTGCCGGCGCGGGCGCGGTCCCCTGGGCGCTGGCGCCCGCCTGCGGCGAGCCCATGGCCACCGCCATCGCGGCTTGCGCGCATCCGGGAATTGCCAGCAGCGTGGCGCCGAGGGCGACGCCACGAGTACGACGTTTGAATCCGATCACGGAGCCCTCCGAGAGCTCGCTTACGACTTACGAAGGGGCGGGATGAGACGGTGGGGCTAGCGGCGCGGCGGGGCCCGGCCGCAGGCGCGGTCGAGCGTCAGCCAGCAGTGACGCTCGCCAGGGACGGGGGCGGCCTGGGCGGGGCGCGGCAGCGGCACGGCCAGGGGAAGGCCCGCCTGCGCCACGACCACCAGGCTGGCAACCCTGCAGGCGGGGCACTCATCGGACGCCGCAAGGCCGGCAGAGCTCGAAGGGTGGGCGTGAAGCTGTGGCGCGAAGGCGAAGATCTCGGCTGCCAGGAACAGCGCGCTGACCAGCAAAGCGGCGCGGCGGAGCCCTGAAACCGGCATGGCGCGCAGGGTAGCACACCCCAGGAGCGGCTGTAGAATGGCTGCTGTCCGCTTGGCGAGCGATCCATGATTCCCTCCCCTCAGGGCGAACGCGAAGGCACCGGCCTCATCATCGACGACGAGCCGCAGATCCGGCGCGTGGTGCGCAATGCGCTGCAAGGGGAGCTGGCCCGGTTGCTGGAAGCGGCGACCGGCAGCGAAGGCATCGACCTGGCGGCGGCGGAGAAGCCCATGCTGGTGGTGCTCGATCTCGGCCTGCCGGACATGCCGGGCATCGAGGTGTGCCGCGAGATCCGCAAGTGGTCGAGCGCGGCCATCGTGGTGCTCTCGGCACGCCAGTCGGACACCGAGAAGGCGCTGCTGCTCGACGCCGGCGCCGACGACTACGTCACCAAGCCGTTCAGCACGCTGGAGCTCACGGCCCGCGTGCGCGCCAACTTGCGGCGTGCCCAGGCGGTCCAGCAGCCGGTCGAGCACCGGGTCGCGATCGGCGAGCTGGTGGTGGACCTCGCCGCCCGCACGGTGCGCCGGAGCGAGCAGCCCGTCCATCTCACGCCCATCGAATGGGAGCTGCTGCGCACCTTCGTCACGCAGGCGGGGCGCACGCTGACTCACCGCCAGCTGTTCAACGCGGTGTGGGGGCGCACGTTCGGCGACCCGCAGCAGTATCTGCGCGTCCACGTCGCCAACCTGCGGCGCAAGATCGAACGCGATCCGGTCCGGCCAGAGGTCATCGTCACCGAGCCCGGGGTGGGATACCGCCTCGAGATGCCGGGCTGATGCGCGAGGCCGGGCAGAGCGGCTGGCGCCGGTGGTGGTTCGGGCGCCCGGGCAGCTGGCTGTTCTGGGGGGCGACGCTGCTGGCGGTGACGGTGGCCCTGGTGTCGGTGCGCGGCGATCTCGACCAGGCCCACGTCACGCTCATCTACATGCTGGTGGTGCTCGGCGGCAGCGCCAGCGGCGGGCGGGCCCTCGGCTTCACGCTGGCGTGCGCCTGCTTCCTGCTCATCGACTACTTCCTGCAAACGCCGTTCGACACGCTGTCGGTCGACAAGCCGCTCGACTGGGTGGTGCTGCTGGCCTTCCTGGTGACCGCGACGGTGGCGGCCCAGCTGCTCGGCCGCGCCAACGCCGAGGCGGCGGCGGCGCGGCGGCGGGCCGACGAGGTGGATCGCCTGGCGGCGCTCGGCGCCGAGACGCTGAGCGCCGGCCGCGCCGACGCCGCGCTGGGCGCCATCGCCAAGGTGATCCGCGAGACGACCGGCGCCGCGGAGTGCCAGATCTACGTCGGCGGCCAGGACGGGGGCTTTCGGCTGGGGGCCCACGCCACGGGTGCCGCGGGCGCCACAGACGCCGCGAATGCAGCGGCTGCCGCGGCGGGGACGGCGGGCCGGGGAGGAGGGGGCATGGAGGGTCGGGACGGCGAGCAGGAGGCGGAGCCGTCGACGCTCGAAACCGTGGCCTGGGTGGCGCAGCGCCGGTGGGCCGCCACCGAGCGGCTGGACGGCACGCCGGTGCGCACCAGCTCGGGCCAGGGCGCCAGCGCCGCCCTCGACGCGGCCCTGGCGCCGGCCCGGGCGCTGCTGCTGCCGCTGGTCGCGCACGACAAGAGCGTCGGCGTGCTGCGCCTGGTCGACCGTTCCGGCCTGCGCCTCGATCCGGCGCGGCGGCGCTTCATCGATGCCCTGTCGTACTACGCGGCGCTGGGCATCGAGCGCTTGCAGCTGGTGGCCGAGGCCGAGCACGCCGAGGCGCTGCGCGAGGCCGACCGCCTGAAGGATGCCTTGCTCGCGTCCGTCTCGCACGACCTGCGCACCCCGTTGACCACCATCAAGGCGCTGGCGCACGACCTCGCCTCGGGCGGCGACGAGCGCGCGGCGGTGATCGAGCAGCAGTCCGACCGCCTGAACCACATGGTGGCCGACCTGCTCGACCTGTCGCGGCTGAACGCCGGCGGCGTGCCGGTGAATACCGAGATCAACGCCGCCGAAGACCTGGTGGGAGCGGCCATCCAGCAGGTGGCCGGCGCGCTCGGCGACCGCGAGCTGCGCACCGCGCTGGCGCTCGGCGAGCCGATGCCGGTGGGCCGGTTCGACTTCGTGCACTCGCTGCGCATCCTGGTCAACCTGATCGAGAACGCGCTCAAGTACTCGCCGGTCGAGGAGCCGATCGACGTCGCGATGCGCGGCGAGGGGGAGATGATCGCGATCGCCGTCGCCGACCGTGGCCGCGGCGTGCCGGCGGCCGAGCGCGAGCGCATCTTCGAGCCGTTCTATCGGCCGGCGGGAGGCGGGTCGCCGGACGGCGCGCGGGCGGGCGGCGCCGGCCTGGGCCTGGCCATCGCCCGGCGCCTGGCCCTGGCGCAGGGCGGCACCCTCGTCTACGAGGACCGTCCCGGGGGCGGCAGCATCTTCACGCTGCGGCTGCCGGCGGCCCGGCTGGGCGCGGCAGGTGCGGAGGGTGCTGACGGTGCGGAGGGCGCGGGCGGTGCGGAGGGTGCGGAGGGTGCGGAGGGCGCGGACGGCGAGGGGGGCGCGCAGGGCGCGGGCGGGTCGGAGGGTGTCGCGGGCGTACCGGGTGCGGGGGCCGCTGGGCGTGCTGGGGGTGTTGGGCGTGCGTTTACGGGATCTTGATGGCGGCCGCGGGCTTCTTTGTGCGTTCTTGACGGCGCTGCCGCTAGGATGGGCCGGTGCTCCGCCGCCACTTCCGACCGCCGGGTACCGTAGGGCCGCCTTCCGTCGCGCCGCAGGCGGGGCGCGGCTGGGCATGAGCCGCCGGCGGCGCGGGGCGGCCTGGCGGCGGGCCTGGATCGTCCTGCTGGCGGCGGCCCTCGGCGGGGCGTTCGCGGCCATGGGGGCGGTGGCGCAGCCGGCCGCGGCGCCGGCAACCACCGGGTCGTCGGCTACCACCGAGGCGCCGGCAACCACCGGGGCGCCGGCTACCACGGCGGCGCCGGCAACCACGGCGGCGCCGGCCGGCGCTCCCGGGTCGATCACCAGCTTGACGCTCGCGCAGGCGCTCGAGCTGGCATTGCGCGGCAACCCCGGGCTGCGGGCGCAGGCGGCGGCCGTCGAATCGACGCGGGCCGGCGAGATCACCGCGGCGCTGCGGCCCAATCCGACGTTCAGCAACGGCACCGTCGATTTCACCGGCGGCGTGGGCTGGACCTTCGAGCGCGGCGGCAAGCGGCGGCGGCGCATCGACAGCGCCCGCCTGGCGACCGCCGGGGCCGAGCGCGACCTCCTGGACGCCCGGCGCACGCTGATCGAGAACGTGCGCACCACCTTCACCTCGGCGCTGCTGGCGCGCGGCAACCTGCGGGCGGCAAAAGACAACCTCGAGAACTTCCAGCAGGTCGAAGACCTCAACCGCATCCGCAATGAAAAGGGCGAGATCTCGGGCGGCGACTTCCTGAAGATCGGCCTGCAGAAGCTGCAGTTCCAGACCGACGTGCAGGATGCCGACCTGGCCTACCGCACCGCGCGGGCGAACCTGCGCCAGGCGGTATTCGCTCCCGAGCTGGCGCCTCAGTTCGAGGTCCTGGGGGAGTTGCGGACCGCGCCCATGCCGGGAGCGCTGGCCGACCTGGAGCAGCGGGCGCTGGCGGCGCGGCCGGACCTGCTCTCGGCACTGACCGCGGTGACCAAGGCGGAGGCCGACGTCAAGCTGGCCGAGGCCAACGGCAAGGTGGACGTGACCGCTTCGCTGGGGTGGATCCACACCGGCGATTCCCTGGTCAAGGACCAGCACGTGCAGCCGTTCTTCAGCTTCGGCCAGACCGCCAACGCCCTGGGCACCGGCATCAGCTTCCCGCTGCCGATCTTCGACCGCAACCAGGGCGAGATCGCGCGCACCAGGTCGGAGGTCGTGCGGACGCGGGCGGCCGCGGACACCGTGCGCGCCCAGGTCATCGACGATGTCGAGACCGCCTACGTCTCGCTGCACGCCAGCCGGGAGCGGGTGGACCTCTACGAGCGCGTGTATCTGAAGGAGTCGCACGATTCCAGGGAGATCGCCGAGTTCGCCTACCGCAAGGGCGCCACGTCGATCCTCGACCTGCTCGACGCCGAGCGCACCGACCGTGCCACGCAGCTCGCGTACCGCCAGGCGCTCGCCGACTACGTCACCAGGCTCGAGCAGCTCGCAGCGGCCATCGGCGGAGAGCCCGGCGAGCTGACGCCGCCGTAGCGGGCGCTAGCTCCTCGTTGGTGAACCGGGGCTCGCCATGGAGAACGGCGGCGATCGACCCGGTCACGAGATACTTCCGAGATAGCTCAAGCCGAGGCGCTAGAAGACTTCGACGCCAAACCGGAGCAGCTCATCTTGCTCCATGCGGGAGTCTCCTTGCGGCGTCTTCGCTCACCTGCCGTGGGTCCCAGTCCGGAGGGTCGGCTGCGAGGCTGGCCAGCAGCGTGCGCCTGGCGGAGGCATACATGCCGCTCGCGATACGCAGGCGCTCCGCGCCGCTCTTGGCGCGCAGGACGCGCGTCACGTCGTCGTCGATGACCTCGATGCTATCGGCGTTCATCGGCTGGTCTCCGGGGCTGGCCAGCGGCCCCCACCGCCGTCAGCCGTCGCCACCCTCCATCCGCCGCCGACATCCGCCGGACGCTGGCCGGACGGTGCGGCTCAGCGGCCCGGCCGGCTGCCGGTGCCTTACCAGCCTACGGCCACTGCGGGAGGCAGGCCCCGAGGCCGCGCACCGAGCAGGAATCGGAACGTGGCTAGACGGCGCTCCATGGCGGAACGTTTACCAGGTGAGCAGTCGCAATCTCCGTCGCCAGATATCCATGAAAGCCTTCGTGGAAATTGCCAAGAGGGTGGTGCCGGGCAAGGGGCGTCGTTGGTTGCGAGAGCAGGTCGAGGACCTGCCCTACCGCCTGCGGGACCTTGGCCCGGACTTGCGGGACCGGTTCCCGGGACATGGCGGAGGTGGCGTCCCGCTGCCTCCCGCGGCGCTGCGGCGCCGCGTCGGTCTGAACAGCTCGCGCGAGGAATTCGTCGCGCTGGGCCGCGGCATCGCCCAGGCGCTCTTGGGCGCATTTGAAGAGGCGCGGCGGCCCGGGGCTCGGTACCTGCGGTGGCTCGACTTCGGCTGCGGCCCTGGACGTGTGGCACGGTTTCTCGTCGAGGCCAGGGTGGGCGAGATCCTTGGGGTGGATGTCGATCGGTCAGCCGTCCGCTGGGCTCGGCTCCACCTGGAAGGGCACTTCGTGCCGACGATGGCGCGGCCACCGTTGCCTTTCCCAGCTGGCTCTTTCGACGTCGCGTACGCTGTCTCCGTCTTTACTCACCTGGATGAAGAGCAACAACGTGAATGGCTCCGAGAGCTCCATCGCGTGCTGCGTCCGGGAGGTCTCTTGCTGGCCACGACTCACCACCCGGAGCTGCAGGGGACCCGGCGGGATCTCCGCGACGAACAACGGGCACAGCTCGCGGCGGGCGGCTTTCTCTTCGCGCCCGGCGATGGACGGTTCAACCACGGCTCGACCTTCCATGCGTTGCCCTATCTCGAGCGAACGTGGGGAAGGCTGTTCGCGCTGAGACACTATGCGCAACACGGGCTGAGCGGCTACCAGGACATCTCGGCATGGGAGGCAAAAGGTCTCGCCGCGCCGGAAGACGCCCACGCGTTCCGCTAGCGCATCCGTGGGGTCTGCCGCGTTCGTGGCCTCCGGGCTAGCGGCGGTTCCCCGAGTGCGTCACCCGGTCGCGGATGCCGGGTCGCCGTGGTCGCGCGAAGGCAGCGACCGCAGCCAGTCGATCTCCCAGGCGTAGTCGACCGGTCCACCCCACCAGTCAGGCAACGTCGCGCGGCCGTCCGCGGCGACGCCTTGGCTCGCGAGTCGCGTCACCAGGGCCGTGACGGGCTCGCGTGCCACCGCGGGCACCGCTGGCGCCTGCAGGAGCGGCCGGCCGTCGGGGCGATAGAAGCGCGCCTCGCCGCCGGGCCCAAGCTCCATCGAGAACCCCTCCTCGTGCACGGCGCGATGGTGCCGGCGGCAGAGCAAGAGAGTGTTGGCAAGGCTGGTCGAGCCGCCATCGGACCAGGGCTCCACGTGGTGGGCGTCGCACAACCTCCTGCCGCAGCCCGGGAAGCGGCAGCCGCCGTCCCGATGCTCGAGCGCGCGGCGCAGGCCGGGCGAGATGGCGCGGGTGCGGCGGCCGACGTCGAGCACCCGGCCGTCCGCGGCGTGGCGCATCACCACCCGCGCCGAGTCGCAGGCCAGCCGCCTGGACGTTTCCGCGGAAACGTGCGTGCCGTCCGCGAGCCAGGACGAACCGCCTTCGCCGCCTGCCGCCAGCACCTCGGCATCCACGTGCACCACCACCTGGTAGCGGTCGCCGCGACTGCCGGGGTCGAGGTCCGCGGCGAGGGCGCTCTCGGCCACCAGACCCAGGGCGTCGGCGCGGCGTTGCTCCGCCGAAATCTCCTCAGGCATCCCCTCGTGCTCCGCCGTGGCGCCGGACGGCTGGCCGCGGCGCGGCGCATAAAGCGCCTCGGCGCCGGCGTCCAGGGCGCGCAGCAGGGCCGCGCCGGCCTCCGGCGCGAGGCGCCCCGTCACCACCACCATGCCATCCTCGTCGGTGTAGACGCGCAGGTACCGCGAGGCGTGGCGGCGCTTCTCGTCATTCCCCTCCGCGATGCGGTCGACACGCCGCATGCCGCGGACCAGCCGCTCGACGTGAGCGGCGGTTCCCGCACGCGCGAATCGCAGCAGTTCCTGCTCGTTGGCCGGCGTGGCGATGCGAGTGAGGGCGCGAACCTTGGAGTAGGAGACCTCGCCGCGGCGCATGGCCGCGGAGAGCAGCGGCAACGCGCCGAGCGCGCGCGCCACGCGCACCTTCTCGCGCGCGGCGCCAAGGTCGAGCCCGACGCGCCAGCACAGCCAGTGCGCGCAAGAGTGGAACCCGCTGTTCCAGCCGGCACGCTCGTCGAAATCGCGCAGCATCGCCAGCAGCTCGTAGGTGGCGGCCGAAATCTGCGCCGACAGCTCCGCGATGCGCTCGCCGAGCTGCTCGAGCTCCGGGCCTCCACACGTCGTCGGGATATCGTGACTTGCCTCGTGCAGCGGTTCGCCGATGATCATCTTCTCCCCCCCTCGCCAGCCATTGTAAACCCATGATTTTCAGGCGCGTTGGCGGCCTCGGAGGCCCCGATCGGCGGTCGTCGAAGGGGCCCAGGAGGCTCGCCGCGAGATCGGGCCGCGGCGCCCCTTCCGCGGGCCAATCGAGGCTCTTCGGATGCGGACTCGAGAATTCCGGCACGGGGGTCCGAAAAACCTTGTCAAGGGGGTTCGGTGAGACGGGGATCGGCAACGCAGGCGACACACAAGGGATACACGCAACCCCTGGGATGCGTGCACCTTTGCGATCCGCGGCGCGGCGAGGGGCCAAGCGGGCGCAGCCGTCTTTGTACCTTCTTAACGTTTCCCGGGGGTATCCTGCCGGCCGATGGCTTACCCGGCTCGCATCCGCAGGCTCTGGTTGGCGGCCTTGGCGCTGGCCGGCCTGATGGGGTGCCACGGGGCGCACCGCGTTGCCGACCCGCCCGGGCCGCGCATCCTGGGCGAGCGCATCGTCTACCCGCAGAACGCGGCGGAGCTTGCGTCGCTCTCGACCGCAACGGCGGCAGCGGCGCCGGTGGGGACGGTGCGCACCACCGGGCGGCTGGCCTGGGACGAGGACCGCACGGCGCGGGTGTTTCCACCCATCGGCGGCCGGGTGCGCAAGCTGCTCGCCGACCTGGCGCAACGGGTGGAGCGCAGCTCGCCGCTCGCCGCCATCGAGTCGTCGGACTTCGGCCAGGCACAGGCTGACGCCGATCGCGCCTCGACCGACCTGGCCGTGGCCGAGCGCACCCTGACGCGGGTGCGCGAGCTGTACGAGCATGCGGCGGCGCCCCGCAAGGACCTGGAAGCCGCGCAGGCCGACCGCGACCGCGCGCGAGTCGAGAGCGAGCGCGCCTCGGCCCGCCTGGCGCTGCTCGGCGGGGCCGGCGCCCCGCACGGCGCCGCGCGCGGCGTGGATCAGCATTTCGTGCTGCGCAGCCCGATCGCCGGCGTGGTGGTGGACCGGGCGATCAATCCCGGCCTCGAGGTGCGCGCCGACGCCCAGGCGCCGCTTTACGTGATCTCCGACCCGTCGCGGCTGTGGGTGTACCTCGACGTCGTCGAGCAGGACCTGGCCTCGGTGCGGTCGGGGCTGCCGTTGACCCTGCGTTGCAACGCCTATCCGCGGCGCACTTTCGACGGCCGCGTCGAGGTGGTGGGCGATACCCTCGACCCGGCGACGCGGACGGTGAAGGCACGCGGCAGCGTCGAGAACCCGAACCGGCTGCTGAAGGCCGAGATGTACGTCGAGGTCGAGGTCGTCGACCCGGCGCAGCGGCCGGCGCTCGAGGTGCCGTCGGCGGCGGTGGTGGCCGAGGGCAGGCAGCGCTACGTGTTCGTCGAGGAGCGGCGCGGCAGCTTCGCGCGGCGAGCGGTCACCGCCGGCGCCGAGCGCGGCGGCAGGACGGTGATCCAGGCCGGGCTCGAGTCCGGCCAGCGGGTGGTGGTCGACGGCAGCCTGCTGCTCGAATCGCTGCTCACCTCGGGAGGCTAGGGCACTGGTGTCCCGAGAGTTGCACGCCCAGCGCGGGCTGCTGCAGCGATTCACCGCCCAGGCGCTGCGCAGCCGGGTGGTGATCGTCGCCCTGCTGGCGGTGTTCGTGAGCGCCGGCATCGCCGCCTTCCGCAACCTGCCGGTCGAGGCCTACCCCGACGTCACCAACGTCCAGGTCCAGATCATCACGCTGTTCCCGGGCCACGCCGCCGAAGAGGTCGAGCAGCTGGTGACGGTGCCGGTCGAGAACGAGATGAACGGCATCCCCAAGCGCGCCTCGATGCGCTCGATCTCGCTGTTCGGCCTGTCGGTGGTGACGCTGGTGTTCGAGGACGACGCCGATCCGGTGTACGTGCGCAACCAGGCCTTCGAGCGCCTGCAGGCGGTCACGATGCCGGCCGGCGCACAGCCGGCGCTGTCGCCGGACTCGACGCCGGTCGGCGAGATCTATCGCTACACGCTGCGCGGCCCCAAGGGCTTCTCGCTGCTCGAGCTCAAGGCGCTCGAGGACTGGGTGGTCGAGCGCCGCCTGCGCACCGTCCCGGGAGTGGTCGACGTGGTGGGCTTCGGCGGCCCCACCAAGCAGTACCAGGTGCTGGTCGACCCGCTGAAGCTCAAGTCGTACGGCATCACCCTGAAGGCGGTGTTCGACGCCCTGGCCAACGGCAACCGCAACGCCGGCGGCGCCTACATCGAGCACGGCAGCGAGATCTACGTGGTGCGCGGCCTCGGCATGGTGCAGAGCCTCGACGACATCGGGGCGATCGCGGTGACCGCGCGCGCCGGCACGCCGATCCTGATCCGCGACGTCGGCCGGGTGTCGTTCGGGCCGGCGATCCGCCTGGGGCGGGTGGGCAAGCTGGTGGCGAGGGACGCGGCCGGCCGGCGTCACCCGGACGAGGACGACGTGGTGCAGGGCATCGTGCTGCTGCGCAAGGGCGAGAACGCTCTGGCGGTGCTCGAGCAGGTGCGCGCCGAGGTCGGCGAGATCAACCGCGAGCTGCCGGCCGGCGTGCAGCTCGTGCCGCACTACGACCGCACCGAGCTGATCGACCGCACGCTGCTGACGGTGCGCAAGAACATGGGCGAGGGCATCGCCCTGGTGCTGCTGGTGCTGGTGGTGTTCCTTGGGCTGGGCAACTGGCGCTCGGCGCTGATCGTGGCATCGGTCGTGCCGCTGTCGCTGCTCGGCGCCTTCCTGCTGCTCGACCTGACCGGCATCCCGGCCAACCTGATCTCGATGGGCGCCATCGACTTCGGCATCATCGTCGACTCGGCGGTGGTGGTGGCGGAAAACCTCCTGCGCATCATCGAGCGGCGCGGGGCCAGCCTGCGCTCGATCGGCGACGCGATCCAGCAGTCGGTCGGCCAGATGGGCAGGCCGATCCTGTTTTCCAAGACGATCCTGCTCACCGCCTTCATCCCGCTCTACACGCTGCAGCGGGTGGAGGGGAAGATCTTCCGGCCGATGGCGCTCACCCTGACATTTGCGCTCATCGCCGGCACCTTGCTGGCGCTGTTCGTGGTGCCGACGCTGCTCACCTTCGCGGTCAACCTGAAGCGCCAGCTCCGGGCGGCGCCGTCGCGCCTGGTCGAGCGCCTGCAGGCGGTCTACCGGCCGGCGCTCGACTTCACGCTGCGGCGGCGGGCGCCGGTGCTGGCCCTGGCGCTGGCGTCGCTCGTCGTCGCCTGGCTGGTGGGGGCGAACCTGGGCTCGGAGTTCCTGCCCAAGCTCGACGAAGGCGCATTGTGGGTGCGCATCACCATGCCGGGATCGATCTCGCCCACCGAGGCCGACCGCGTCACCACCCAGGCGCGCACCATCCTGGCGAGCTTTCCCGAGGTCAAGACGGTGGTGTCGCAGCTCGGCCGCCCGGACGACGGCACCGACGTCAACGGCTTCGACACCGTCGAGATCTTCGCCGACCTCATCCCGCGCGAGCGCTGGTCGACGGCGCACGACCGCGAGGGCCTCTCGGACGCCATCCGCGCTCGCATGCTGCGCATCCCGGGCATCGACCTGACCGTGTCGCAGGTGATCGAGGACAACGTCAACGAGGCGGTGTCGGGCGTCAAGTCGGAGCTGTCGGTGAAGATCTTCGGCCACGATCCGGTTCAGCTGCAGGCGCTGGCCGACCAGGCGGCGGAGGTGTTGAAGAGGGTGCCGGGGGCGGCGGACGTGGCCGCCGAGCGCCTGGCCGGCCAACCCCAGGTGCAGATCGTCGTCGACCGCCAGGCGGTGGCGCGCTCGGGGCTCACCGTCGACGACGTGCAATCGGTGATCGAGACGGCGCTGGGCGGCGGCGTCGCCAGCCGGGTGCTGGAAGGGGAGCGGACCTTCGACCTGGTGGTCAAGATGTCGCCCCTGGCGGTCTCCGACCTCGAGGCGATCCGCGCGCTGCCGGTCCTGGGCCCCAACGGCGAGAAGCTCACGCTGGGGTCGCTGGCGCGGGTCAGCGTCGAGCCCGGGTTCGCGCGCATCTACCGCGAGGAGAACGCGCGCCGCATTGCGGTCAAGCTGTCGGTGTCGGGGCGGGACCTGGGCTCGCTGGTGGACGAGGGGCAGCGCAAGGTGGCGGCGGCGGTGCGGCTGCCGCCGGGCTACCGCATGGCCTGGACCGGCTCCTTCGAGAACCAGCAGCGGGCGGTCAAGCGGCTCGAGCTGATCGTGCCGTTGACGCTGACCGCGATCTTCTTCCTGCTGTTCCTGGCGTTCAACTCGGCGCGCATGTCGCTGCTGATCCTGCTCAACATCCCTTTCGCGGCGGTCGGCGGAGTGCTGGCGCTGTGGCTCGCCGGGCTGTCGCTGTCGGTGGCGTCGCTGGTCGGCTTCATCGCGCTCTTCGGGGTGGCGGTGCAGAACGGCGTGCTGATGATCGAGCGCATCCGCGAGCTGCGCGGGCGCGGGCTGCCGGAAGCGGAGGCGATCCGGGAAGGTGCGGGGAGCCGCATGCGGCCGGTCCTGATGACGGCGCTGATGGCGAGCCTCGGCCTGCTGCCGGCGGCGCTGTCGCAGGCGGTGGGCGCCGAGACGGCGCGGCCGTTCGCGACGGTGATCGTCGGCGGGCTGGTCACCGCCACGGCGATCACCCTGTTCGTGCTGCCGCTCCTTTACAGCTTCTTCGAGCGGGAGCCGCCGGCGCTGGAGGACGCGGCGGCCGCCCCGGGCCATGGGCCGGGAGCGGCTGCGCCAGGGCACGGCCTCGGCACGGACTGACGTCCGGGGGCGGTGCGGCCTGGGGGCGGGCATGGTTCTGCATGCCGGGCTCGGGAGGCTGTTCCGCGCTGAAATGGCCACATCCTGACCGGTACCAGCTCGCACGACACGGCGACGGTCAAAAATCAGGTCACCGGCATGATCTCGCGGCATCAGGGCGTGACCCTCGACGCCCGCGGTCCTTCCTGCGCTGTGGGCTTCGTGCCCGCCCCTGTGCCGGTTCGCGCCGGCAGGGCCGGAGCCTGTCAACACGATTCCGGTGCCAGCCGTTCGATGCGGCAGTCGTAGCAGCCCGCGGCGGTGTCGCGGACATGGATGTAATCGACGTCGGGCCGCGCCAGCAGCTGCTCGAGGACCGGCTCGACGTCGCCGGTGACGTGTTCCTGGGCGCGCAGCCGGCGGCCGCGGCCGTAGGCCTCGAGAGTCAACGCGTGCGAGCGCAGGTCCGGCGGGAAGCCGGCATCCTCCGGATAGCGCGGGCAGCCGGCCTCGTGGATGAAGACCGGCCCCGGCAGCGGCAACGGCTCGGTGTCCGCGAAGGCATCGTAGGTGAACAGGATGCGCCGCTCCTGGCCGACGGCGAAGTCGCGCAGGCACAGGCGGCAGGGGCCGTAGCCCTTGGCCACCTCGGCGTGGGCGGGGTGGCCGTAGCGCGGCGACACGCCGGTCGCGCGCACGGCGTCGGCGACCGCGTCGGGGATGGCAACGATGCGGAAAGGCGTGGCGAAGGTCATGGGCTCTTCTCCTCCTGGCGGCGAGAGCGGCGTCCGGAGCCGCCCCGCGACTGCCAGTATGGAGGGGAGGGGATGGGGTCTGCCATCCGAAGCTTGCGATCGAACTTGGGCCAGCGACGCGCTCGCTGCGTGTCGTTGCTCGCATTGGCTACTGCACATATGCAGCTTTATTTACCAGTTGAGTTGAGGCTTCAAGGATGCTATCGTGTCGTCACAGACGCCTTGAAAAAGAAATGCCCCCCGCGACGCTTCTGGCAGCTCGACTCGGAGATCTGTCCATGGCTGGTGAGGAGAAGCCGATGTGGACGCGCCTGCCGACGGCGGCGAGCGCAACCTTGATTCTCTGGTTCGTCCTTCTTGCCTTCGGCGGAGGTTGCCTGGCCTCTTATTACGGCAGCATCGGTTACTTTCCGAAAATCGCATGGGAAGAGTCGCTGAGCTATCTTGGCGTGTTGTCCATCATCGGCGGCAGCATCGTCGTCGCCTTTGGGCTACTGGCGTTCTTGCCAGGTGTGGTCTGGTCCGAGGTGCTGCTGTCGGATTGCAAGCTGGGCCCGCTCCTGCACTATAAACGGGCTGACGGCGAGGTGGAGCTTTGCATCCGGAAGATATTGAGAATCGTCGGGGTCCCCTTCGCGCTGTTCATTCTGTTGATGCATGCATGTGTCGTCATAGCGGTTTTCGTGCACCTGAGCTTTGCAAGCTGGGAGGTAATACCAATAGTCATAGCCGTGGCGATATTGTCTCTGGTCCTTGCAACGTGGATGTTCTGGAGGAGAGTTGCCGCGCTGGCCGGCGAGCGGGAGTTCGGCGCTCCAACGGCGGAATTCAAATTTGATGACGTTGACTCCAGGATGGCCAAGTATGTAGCTGCCTTCGTGATATCGGCGGTGCTCAGCCTCGTTGCTCTCCTTATTCTCGAGCATCACCTGACCACTGACTACGCCTTGAGCGCGGTGGCGATGTGGCTCATCTGCCCGGTGGTCGTGGTCTTCGCCAACGTCGTCGTATCCATGCGCTTTGCGTCAAAGCGAGGCTCGGCGGTGCTGGTCGGCGCTTTCGCGACGCTCCTGCTCCTGGTCCTGGGTGAGTGTCTCGAAGAAAAGAACAGCTTGCTGAATAGGGTCATGCAATCCTACGGAGTCGGCGAAAGAACGAGATACGTCGTGGTAGTGACCCCGGAGGGGCGCGAGCTGCTGGAGGCGCAGGGTGTTCCCGCGGAGAGCGTCTCCGGCGGGCGGGGAAGAATCAGCGACGCCGCGATCCTCTCGCGGCTCGGAGAGGAATTCTTGCTGTGCGCCCACGATCGCAAGGTCTCGCTGCCGCGCCTTGCGGTACTGTCATGGTCAGCGGCGGCTCACGCCGATGACGAGGCCGACCTGCGAGAGGGCTGCACCCTCAACTACCCGCCGCAGGCCCCGCCGAACGCCTCTGCCCGAGCCCCGGTCGTGCTGCTTGGCGCGTTTTCGAACCATACGAGCTCGATGCGCTGAGGGCTACGAGACGGCGGCCGGCGCTCTCCGGCGGCGAGAGGGTGCAGCCTGGGGCGGGGCGGTGCCCGACTTGGTCCCGCGCTTGCTCTCCTGGACGAGGTTCACGCGAACCCGGCAACCGATGGCGGCCGCCATGTCTGCCAGCGTGCGGAGCGTGAGATTCCTGCCGCCGCCCATGACCTGGGAGACGAAGCCCTTGCTTCTGCCGAGGCGAATCGCAAGCTCGGATTTCGTGAGGCCCGAGATCCGGAGGGCCCTCGCCAGCGCCTCGGTGACTTCGATGATCAGCTCCTCCTGTCGGAGGCCGCGGGCGTCTTCGAGCTCCATCTGCTGGTACGCGGTGAGACCTCGTTCATTCATGTCTCGTTCCTTCGTGAAAGCGCTGATCGTGCTCGGCAAGGATTCGTGCCGCCTTCTTGATGTCGGAGTCATCGAGCTGGTCTCTTTTCTTCCTCAATCCGAGCGCCACCAGGAAGCGGCCGCCGGGCCTGTAGTCGCCGATGAAGCGCAGCTGGAAGCGCTTGAACTCCCAGAGATTGCTGCCTCTCTTGCCGAGACATTTGAAGTGTTCTCGGCTCGCGATGTCCCCGGTCTCGGCCAGACGCTTGAATAGAGCGAGCACTTTCTGCCTCTCCTCGCGAGAAAGCCCCTGGTAGAACTCGAGGGCCGGACACCGACCGCGGCCGTCGCTGGCCCATTCCACTGAAACTCGCTGACCGCTGACAGCCACTACCCTGGCTGGCGACATGGTGAGTTTACCTTTATGTAAATCGTAGGTCAAGGTTCGGGTTTGACGGCGGTTGCGGGAAGACGTCGAGCGAGCCTCTATAGACGTTAGACGTAAGATGCCGGCGGCCCCTGCATGCCGGCGGTAGGCCGGCAGGCCCGGCCGGGCTGAGGGTGGGGCCGCCGTCGGCTTTTGGCGGCTGTCGATTACCATTGCGACACATGGGGCAGGTACGGCAGGCTGGGGCGGCCGGCGACCGGCGGCGGCGCGGGCTGGAGGTTTTGCTGCTGCTGGCGGCGGCGGCGGTGTTCGGCTGCGTTTGCAGCTTGCCGCTGGAGCTGGCGGCGGGAGCAGGGGTCGCCGGCGCGCCACCGGGATGGCTGCTGCCCCTCGACGATGCCTACATCTTCGTCCGCTATGCGCAGCAGGCGGCGCGTGGCTTGCCCTGGCAGTGGAACACTGGGGAGCCTTCGACTGGAACCTCGTCGGCGCTTTGGCCCTGGCTGCTGGTACCGCCTCACTGGATGTCCGGCGACCTGGCGGTGTGGTCGCGCTGGTCGCGCTGGATGGGGATTGCAAGCCTGTGGGCATTGGGACTCGCGGCGGCGCGCGCGCTGCGGGCCGCGGGGTTGCGGGAACCGTGGCCGCTGGCCGGCGCCCTCTGCCTGGTGTGGTCGGGGCCGATCGGTTTCGGCGCGACGGCGGGAATGGAGAGCGCGGCCAACGCGGCGCTCCTGGTGCTGGCTTGCGCGCTGTGGATGGAGTGCCTGGACGATGGCAGCGCCACGGGGGCTGCGGCGGAGGGTGACGCGAGGGCGACAACGACGGCAGGCCCGGCAGGCGGCTCCGGCATCGCGGCAGGGAAGGGCCAGACGCCGGTTTGGCGCTCGGCGCGGGCCTGGGCCTTGATCGTGACCGCGGCACTGCCGCTGGCCCGGCCCGAGAACGGCGCGCTGACGGCGCTGGCGGCGGCGGTCCTGGCGCTGGGGGCACGACGCCTGCCTTGGCCGCGCTGGACCGGCGCGGCGGTGCTGCTGCCAGGGGCGCTGCTGGCCTGGTGCAACTGGCGCGCGACCGGCTTGCTCGAGCCCGCCGGCGCCCTCGCCAAGTCATGGCTCCATCTGCCTTTCCTGCCTCTCGGAGCCCGGGCCGGCAGCTATCTCCGCGTGCTGCGCGGCGGGCTCTTGCCGGTGTACCTGGGCACCAACCCGACGGCGCTCTGGCCCCCGGTCGGCTTGATGGCGGTGGCGACCGCCGCGGCGGTGGCGTTCGCCACCCCCTCGCGGGTGCGCCGCACCGTGCGCGACGGCGACTCAGGGCGAGACCACCGCCCAGCCACGGAGGCGCTGGCGCGCCTGGCGCCGCTTGCCGCGGCCTGGCTCGTGCTGGCGGCGCTGGCGCCGCTGTCGATCCTGCTGCTGTGGCAGGAGATGCGCCATCACCACGCCGGCCTGGCGCTGGCCTGGCTGCTTGCCTTTGCCGGCGCCGGGCTGGCCAGCGAGGCCCTTGCGGCGCGCCGCCGGAAGCGCCGGGCGGCGCCCGCGGGCGAAGCGCCGGCATCCCGCTGGCAATCGGCGCCGCTCGTCCTGCCGGTGCTGCTGGTGGCCGCGTTCCCGCACTGGGCCCGCGAGTCGGCGCGGGGCACGGTCGAGCTCTACCGCGGCCACGCGCGGGCGGCGGCGTGGCTTGCGGCGCACGCTCACCAGGAGGCGCTGCTGCTCACCGACGCCGGGCTGCTGTCCGTCGCTCACGACGGCCCGGCCGTCGACGCCCTTGGGTTGTGCAGCCCCGATCTGACCGAGCCTGCCCTGCACGGGCCCGGAGCGCTGGTCGAGAGCCTGGCCAGGCGGCGCCCCCTGCCGGAGATCGCGGCGGTCGAGCCCAAGCTGCTGAAGCTGCCGCTCCTCGGCGCACCGCTGCTGCCGGGACCGGCGCCCGCGGGCGAGATCACGGTGCTGGCGCGTGTGCGCCGCGACCTGCTGGCCGGCACGGTCCTCGACGGCCAGGGGCTCGACTTCGCCTACCTGCCGGACGAGCGGCGCCACCACCTGCGCTGGCACCCGGCGCCGCTGCCGCCGCATACCAGCGCCGCCCTGCTCCTGCCGGGGCCGGATGCGGCCGCGGGCGGCCTGGAGTTGCAAGGATGCCGGCCGCTGTTCGGCACCGTCGAGCTCGACCTGCCGCCGGGCATCGCCGAGGTGCGCCTGCGGGCCGCGGCGCTGGCGCCGAGCGCCGTGGCCGAGGTGGTCGTCGCCGCCGGCGGCGAGGCCGGGACCGCCGGGCGGCCGTTCGCTCTCGGGAGGCTGACGGCGGATCGCTGGTCGGATACGGCCCTGACCCTGCCGGAGGGCGCGTCGCTGCTGTGGCTGGCACGGCGCGGCCCCGGGGTGCCCTGCCTGGAATCGCTGCGCTTCTCCGGCCCCGCCGGAGCGCGGTAGCGACGGGCGGCCGCGGAGCGAGCCGCGGCGCGCCAAGGCCGCGGCGTGGTGAGAGGATGAGGCCATGAGGGAGACGCCGGCCCGGTCCGCGGAGCAAGAGGTGCTGCGGCTGGCGCGCGAGGTGGCGCGCGAGATGCGCCCGGCGCGGGCGGCGGCGTCGCCGCGGCCGGTCGAGCTGGGGTCGTCTCTCGAGCGCGACCTGGGGCTCGACAGCCTGGGAAGGGCGGAGCTGGTGGCGCGGCTCGAGCGGGCCTTCGCGGTGAGGCTGCCGGAGGAGGTGCTGGGCAGCGCCGAGACCCCGGCGGACCTGGCGCGGGCGCTGGCGCGGGCCGGGGTGGGCGGCGCGGCCGCCGCCGGCACCGCGGGAGCCCATGCCCGGGAGGCGGAGGCTGCCGCGGCGACCTTCGAGGGCGGGGCGGCCGAAGCCGCGCCGGAGCGGACGCGGTCGCTGGTGGAGGTCCTCGAATGGCACGCCGAACGCCACCCGCGGCGGCGCCACCTGCTGTTCTACTCCGGCGACGGCGCGCCCCAGGAGCTGACCTATGGCGACCTGCTGCAGCGGGCACGGCGGATCGCGGCCGGCCTGGGGGCGGCCGGGGTCGAGCGCGGGCAGGCGGTCGGGCTGATGCTGCCGAGCGGCCATGACTACTTCGCGGCCTTCTGCGGCGTGCTGCTGGCCGGCGCGGTGCCGGTGCCGCTCTACCCGCCGGCGAGGCGCAGCCAGATCGAGGACCACCTGCGGCGGCAGGCCGGCATCCTCACCACCTCGCGGGCAGTGGCGCTGATCACCTTCCAGGAGGTGATGACCGTGGCCCGCCTGCTGCGGGCGCAGGTCCTGGGCCTGGAGCGGGTGGTCACCGTGGCGGAGCTGGAGGCGGGCAGCGGTGGCGGCGGCGGGGGAGGTGGCGGGGAAGGCCGCGGGGACGGGCCGGCCGCCGAGGACGTGGCCCTGCTGCAGTTCACCTCCGGCAGCACCGGCCGGCCCAAGGGCGTGGTGCTGACCCACGCCAACCTGCTCGCCAACCTGCGGGCGCTCGGCGTCGCGGTGGGAATCGGACCGCAGGACGTGGTGGTGAGCTGGCTGCCGCTCTATCACGACATGGGCCTCATCGGGTCCTGGATGGCGAGCCTGTACTACGGCATGCCGCTCGCACTGATGTCGCCGCTCGCCTTCCTGGCGCGCCCGGTGCGCTGGCTGCAGCTGCTGTCGCGCCACCGCGGCACGCTGTCGGCGGCGCCCAACTTCGCCTACGAGCTGTGCGTGCGCAAGATCGCGGACGAGGACCTCGCGGGGATCGACCTTGCGGCCTGGCGGTTTGCCTTGAACGGCGCCGAGCCGGTGAGCCCGGAAGCGATCCGGCGCTTCGTCGAGCGCTTCCGCCGCCATGGCTTCCGCCCCGAGGCGATGGCGCCGGTCTACGGCCTCGCCGAGTGCTCGCTGGCGCTGGCCATCCCGCCGCTCGAGCGCGGTCCGGTGGTGGACGTGGTGGAGCGCGGGACGTTCGAGCGCTCGGGGCGGGCGCTGCCGGTGGTGCCGGGCCCGGTGCCGCTGGCCGCCGTGCTGCGCTTCGTCGGCTGCGGCGTGCCGCTGCCGGGGCACGAGGTGCGCATCGTCGACGCCGCCGGCCACGAGGTCGCCGACCGGCAGGAAGGACGCCTGCACTTCCGCGGGCCGTCGGCCACCAGCGGCTATTTCGGCGACGCCGAGGCGACCCGCCAGCTGCGCCACGGCGAGTGGCTGGACTCCGGGGACCGCGCCTACGTCGTCGGCCGGGAGATCTTCATCACCGGCCGCGACAAGGACATCATCATCCGCGCCGGGCGCAACCTCTATCCGCACGAGCTTGAAGAGGCCGTGGGAGCGGTTGCCGGCATCCGCAAGGGTTGCGTGGCGGTGTTCGGCGTGCCCGACCGCGAGACCGGCACGGAGCGGCTGGTGGTCCTGGCCGAGACGCGCGAGGCGCAGGAGCCGGCAAGAGAAAAGCTGCGGGAGGCCGTCCAGGATGCCGCCGTGGCGCTGCTCGGCGAACCTGTGGACGAAGTGGCGCTGGCGCCGCCGCACGCGGTGCCCAAGACGTCGAGCGGCAAGGTGCGGCGGGCCGCGAGCCGGGAGATCTACCTGTCCGGGCGGATCGGCAAGGGCGGCACCGCGATGGGTCTGCAGCTCGCCCGCCTGGCGCTGGCCGGCGCGCGGGTGCAGGCCGGGCGCGCCGGGCGCGCCGCCTGGGCAGTGCTCTACAGCGGCTACGTCTGGACGATCTTCGGCCTGGTCGGCGTGCCGCTCTGGGTGGCCGTGGCGCTGCTGCCCGGCCGCGGACGGCGGCGCCGGCTGGCGCGCGCGGCGGCGCGGCTCATGTTCCGTTGCGCGGGCATGCCGCTGCGTGCCTCCGGGCTCGGGCTCCTGGCGGGCGGTGGCGCGGCAGGCGCCCGGGGCGGCGGGGCGGCGCCGGCACCCGGCCGCGTGGTGGCGGTGAACCATGCGAGCTACCTCGACGCCGTGGCGCTCACCGCCATGCTGCCGCCGGACTTCGCCTACGTCGCCAAGCGCGAGCTGGAGGACAGCTGGTTGACGCGGATGATGATGCGCCGGCTGGGCGCTCTGCTGGTCGAGCGCTTCGACACCGTGCAGAGCGCCGGCGAGGTGCCCAAGGCGGCGGCGGCCCTGGCCGGCGGGGAATCCCTGGTGATCTTCCCCGAGGGCACCTTCCGGCGCGGACCGGGGCTGCTCGCCTTCCGGCTGGGCGGCTTCCTCGCCGCCGCCCAGGCCGGCGCCGCGGTGTTCCCGGCCGCCCTGCACGGCACCCGCCATGCCTTCCGCGACGACGCGGCGATCTTCCGCCGCGGCGCGGTGGCGGTCGAGGTGCTGCCGCCGATCCAGCCGGACGGCGACGACTGGGCAGCCGCCCTGAGGCTGCGCGACCGCGTGCGGGCCGCCATGCTCGAGCGGCTCGAGCCCTACGGCGAGGCCGACCTGGCCGTCGCGGGCCACAGCGACCAGGTGGCGACCAGGTAATAACTAGAAGCAATCGGCGCAAGCGAATGGGGAAGGTGCGGGATTCAGGAAGTCCGGCGCGCCAACGCGGTGACCGAGGCCTTGCAGCGGCGAATCCCATGAGAGCAGCTTCCAGGCCGCCGCGCGGCCGCTACGCGCCGTCGCCGACCGGCCCCCTCCATGCCGGCAACGCACGGTCGGCGCTGGCGGCCTGGCTGTCGGTGCGGCTGCGCGGCGGCACCTTCGTCCTGCGGGAGGAAGACCTGGACCCGCCGCGGATCGTGCCCGGCATGGCGGCGGCCCAGCGCGCGGACCTGGCCTGGCTCGGCCTGGATTGGGACGAGGGCCCGGACGTCGGCGGCCCCTTCGGGCCCTACCGCCAGTCGCAGCGCGCACCGCGGTACGAGGCGGCGCTGGCCGAGCTGGCGGCGGCGGGGCGGCTGTTCCCCTGCCGGCGCTCGCGCCGCGACCTGGCGGCCATCGCCTCGGCGCCGCACGGCGCCGACGGGCTGCCGCCATACCCCGCCGCGTGGCGCCCGCGGCAGCTCGAGGAGGGGTGGTTCGAGGCGCTCCGCCGCGCGGCGCGGCCGGACGCGGCCCTGCGCTTCCGCACCGAGGCGCGCGAGGTCCGCTTCGTCGACCGCGTGCACGGCGAGCAGGCCGAACGGGTCGACCTGACTGCCGGCGATTTCGTGCTGAAGCGCCGGGATGGGCTCTACGCCTACCAGCTGGCGGTGGTGGTCGACGACCTCGAGATGGGGATCGACGAGGTGGTGCGCGGCGCCGACCTGCTGGCCTCGACGGCGCGGCAGGCGCAGCTGCTCGCGGCCCTGGGCGGAACGCGTCCGGCCTACGCCCACCTGCCGCTGGTGCTCGCCGCCGGCGGCGAAAAGCTGTCGAAGCGCCACCCCGAGCTGACGCTTGGCAGTCTGCGCGCCGCCGGCGCCAGGCCGGAGCAGCTGACGGGCTACCTGGCCTGGAGCCTGGGACTGCTGGACGAACCGCGCGCCCGCCGGCCGGCCGAGCTGGTGGCAGCCTTCGACTGGCGGCGCATCGGCCGCGAGGATTTCGTCGCGCCGGCCGACTTCACGGCGCGCGTGCTGGCCGTGCGTTGAGCCTTGATGCGGCAATCGCATTGACAGCCCCTGAGATGCCCACGGCCGCGGCCCCCTTGACAGCATCTTTATGATGTATGAGCATAGCTTCGCGTGACCGTAGACCAGCCATCGCGCTTCGGGAGCACCCGATGAAGGTTGTCCCCAGCCTGCCGGCGAGACCGCGGGCAGGAAGGTGAGGCCGGCTGCCGTGCGTCCCGGAACTCCTCCCTCGGGTCGTGGCCGGCGCCTGGTTCGCCCCTGGCGGGCTTGGAGGTTGCGCCGTCCCTGGCGCGGGGCCTGGCGCCTGCGCCGCCGCTGGCGGCAGCGGAAACCATGAAGCGTGCGCGGCAAGCCGGGGCGAGCTGACCGAGGGTTGCGGGGGGGGGATCCGAAGGCGCTTGGCGTCTAATCGTCGCCGGCGTCGCTGCCATCGGACGTGATGGCGTCGGCCTCGATCTCCACTCGCATGTCGGGAGAGATCAGGCGGCTCACCTCGACCATGGTGCAGGCTGGCCGGATGTTGCGGAAGACCTCGCCGTGGGCGCGGCCGATGGCCTCCCAGTCGCGCTCGATGTCGGTGACGAACAGCCGGATGCGCACCACGTCCGAAAGGTGGGCGCCCGCGCGTTCGAGCGCCGAGGCCACGATGCCGAGGATCGCCACGGTCTGGGCATAGGCGTTGCCGGGGGCGACGACGGCGCCGTTGGCGTCGACGGCGGTGGTGCCGGCGACGTGGATGTAGGGGCCGACGCGCACCGCCCGTGAGTAGCCGACGACCGGCTCCCAGGGCGCCCCGCTCGAGACGTTGCGACGTTTCACGCTGGCCTCCTTTTGGCCACACTAGCACGCGCCAGTGGCGGACCGGAGCGACCAGGGACACAGCGCGGCGCGAGAGCCCTGTGATACGATGCGCCGCAAATCGTAGACGACCGCGACAACGGCAAATCCTCGAGGAAAACCAGGAAACAAGCTGATGAAGCGGCGAGCCAGCTCACCGCCGCAGGCGGAACCGCCGGGCCCGGGCCAGGAATCGGTCTGGGACTACCCGCGGCCGCCGCGGCTCGAGGCTACGGCCCGACTCGTCGAAGTCCATTTCGGCGGCGTTCAGCTGGCCGGCAGCCGGCGATCCCTGCGCGTGCTCGAGACCAGCCACCCGCCGGTCTATTACGTGCCCCCCGAAGATGTCCGCAGGGAGTACCTGCAGCCCTCCCACGAACGCAGTTGGTGCGAGTGGAAGGGCTTGGCGAGCTATTACCACGTCGCTGTCCCGGCCTCTCCCACAGGTGCCGGCCGCAGAGCGGAAAACGCCGCCTGGTACTACCCTGATCCCACGGTTCCCTACAAGGAGATCCGTGGCTACATCGCTTTCTACCCGCACCTGATGGACGCCTGCTATCTCGACGGGGAGCTTGTCAAGGCGCAGCCCGGAGACTTCTACGGCGGCTGGATCACCTCGGACGTGGTAGGACCCTTCAAGGGTACCCCCGGCACCTCCCACTGGTAGGCAGCCAGAACGAAACCTGTTGGCCGAAGCGAAGGGGAGGGGGCGCGTCCCCTTCCCCCGCACCCGCTAACTAAGAAAGCGTGCGAGCCAGCCGGATGCCGGTGAACTGGAAGCGGGTATCGGGAGGCCAGAAGTTCCGGTAGCTGGGGCGGATGTGATCGGCGGGAGTGGCGCAGGAGCCGCCGCGCAGGACGCGCTGGTTGTCCATGAACTTGCCGTTGTACTCCATCAGGGCGCCGTCGAAGGGCTGGTAGCCCGGATAGGGCTCGTAGTGGTTGGTGGTCCACTCCCACAGGTCGCCGCCCATCTGCGACAGGCGTCCGCCGGCGCCGGCGCCGGCCTCGTGGCGGCCGCGGCCGTTGGCGGCGGCGCGGGGATGAAGGATCCGCGGGTCGAGGAAGTTGGCGGGCTCGCCGGGGAAACCCGACTCGCGCGCGGCGTGCTCCCATTCGCGCTCGGTGGGCAGGCGGGTGCCGCTCCATTCGCCGCCGGCGCGGGCCCGCCACCGGGCGAAGGCGTCGGCCTCGTAGAAGCTGACGTGGGAGACCGGCTCGTCGAGGTCGAGGCCGCGCAAGCCGGCCAGGGTCCACTGCTGCCAGCGGTCCTGGCCCGCCGCGGCGTCGCGCTCCCAGTAGAGTGGCGCCGACCAGCCGGCATCCCTGGCTCGCGCCCAGCCGTTGGCGAGCCAGAGGAGCGGGTCGGCATAGCCGCCGGCGGCGATGAACTCGATGTACTCGCCGTTGGTCACGAGGCGGTCGGCGAGCGCGTAGTCGTCGAGCCACGCCTTGTGGACCGGCATCTCGTTGTCCCAGCACCAGCCACCTTCCAGGTTGCCGAACCGGCGCAGGCCGGAGGCAAAGGGGACGAACCGCAACGGCGCCGGGGGGGCCGGCGCCCTGTCCCTGGGCTGCCGGCCTTCGAGGTAGGGCTCGCGCAGCTCGGGGACGTTGGCGCCGAGGATGTGCTTGATCTCGGTCACCAGCAGCTCCTGGTGCTGCTGCTCGTGCTGGATGCCGGTGTAGGCGAGGAAGCGCAGGCGCGGCAGGTCGCCGTCCGGCACCTCGTGGATCAGCGCCGCGAGGCGCTCGTCGACCGAGGCGCGGAAGCGGTAGACCTCGTCGGTCGTGGGACGGGTGACCAGCCCGCGGTGGTCGCGGGCCAGGCGCGGGCCCAGCGACTCGTAGTAGGAGTTGAGGGCGTACTCGAGGCGGGCGTCGTCGGGGTGATAGCGCCCGAACGGCTCGAGGATGTTCTTGGCGAAGAACCAGGAGGTGTGGCCGAGGTTCCACCAGGGGGGGCTGACGTCGGGCATCGACTGGATGCGGAAGTCCTCGGGCGCGAGCGGCCGGCAGAGCTCGAGGCTGAGGGCGCGCGTGGCGCGGAAACCGGCCAGCAAGCCCTGACGATCCATGGCGTCTCCGCTCACGCTGGCGATTCTATCCTCCAGCGCAACCGTTGACCGCACCGAAGGGGAGGGGGAGTCCCCTGGCCAGCAGCCTGCCAGGGGGCTCCGCGGGCGATGGAGCTGAAATGATAGGCTCGCCGCCTTGGATCTTCCTGTTGCATCTGACTGCCTGGCAGCTGTGCCAGTCCATGGAGAAGGAGATGGCAATGAGCACATCGCGCAATAGATCGTGGCCGCACGGCGCCGGCCTGGCGGCGGCAATCGCTCTGCTGGCCTGCCTGCCGGCGGCGGCGCCCGCATCGGCCGCGCCCGCGGCGAAGGGCAGCGGCGCCGCCGCGCCGGCCGCGCTCGTCAACCTCAACACCGCCAGTGAAAAAGACCTCACGACGCTGCCGGGCGTCGGGGCGGCGACGGCGAAGAAGATCATCGCCGGCCGTCCCTACGCCAGTGTCGGCGACCTGGCCCGCGCCGGCGTGCCGGCGAAGACCATCCAGAAGATCACGCCGCTGGTGACCGTGTCCGGTGGTTCGCCCGCGGCCGCCGCCGCACCCGCCGCCGCGCCGGCAGGCGGGGCTGCCGCCACGCCGCCGCTGCGCGGCGCCGCGGGGCCGAAGACGGCCCGTGGGTCGCGCCCGGGCACCGACCTGAGCGTGCCGCCGTCGCAGCCGAAGGTGGATCTCAACAACGCCAGCGCGAAGGATCTGGAGACGCTGCCCGGCGTCGGGCCGGCGACTGCCAAGAAGATCATCGCCGCGCGGCCGTACTCCACGGTCGAGGACCTGACGCGCGCCGGCCTCTCGGCGGCGGTCATCGCCAAGCTGGCGCCGGGCGCCACCGCCGGGCCCGCGACGCCGCCTCCGAGCCCGGCCAGCACGCCGGTTCCGGGCACCGGCGTGCCCGCCAGGCCGGGACCGCCGCCGGTGGCTGCCTCGGCGACGCCGCCGGCCTCCACGGTCGGCACACCGGCTCCGGCGCCGCCGGCGCCCGGGATGGTCTGGGTGAACCTGGAAACCAAGGTCTACCACTTCGCCGGCGACCGCTGGTATGGCAAGACCAAGCACGGCCAGTACATGACCGAGGCCGACGCGATCAAGGCGGGTTACCGCGCCGCGAAGAACGGGCCCAAGAAGAGCTCCGGCTAGTGCGCTAGCCTGCTGCCCGGAGGCGGAAGAAGCGAAGAGGCGGCCATGGGATTCTGGGACGAGGTCGTCAAGGTGCGGCAGACCGCCGAGGGTGTCGGCGCGGCCGCACCCGCCGCCCCGGTCGCGCCGGCGATGAGCGGCCCCCTGGTGCGAGAGGCCGTCGGGCTGCTGACCGGCGCCGGAGGCGGCGCGGGCGGTCTCGCCGAGCTGGCGCAGGCGTTCGAGCGCCAGGGCCTGGGTCACGTGCTCGGCTCGTGGCTCGGGCCCGGCGACAACCTGCCGATCTCCGGCCCGCAGCTGCAATCGGTGCTGGGGGCCCAGCAGCTGGCGCAGGCGGCGCAGCGGTTGGGCCTGCCGCCGGCAGCGTCGGCGTCGGCGCTTGCCGCCGTGCTGCCGGCGGTGGTGGATCACCTGACGCCGAGCGGGTCGCTCGAGCAGCAGCTGTTGCGGCAGGGGCTCGATTGGATCGAGGGCCGGGCCGTTCCGGGACCTCCGGCCTGAGACGAAATCACCTGGAAACGGATCGAAAAGGAGGATGCCATGTTGAGGAGACTGGTTGCTGGTTTGACCGTGGCGGCGCTCGCCGCCATCACGCTCGTTGCTCCCGCCCACGCCGCCGCGCCGAAGACCTACCAGGTGACAGGGCCGGTGCTCGAGCTCACCAGCGACACGATCGTGGTGCAGAAGGGCAAGGACCGCTGGGAGATCGGCCGCGACGCCGCCACCAAGGTGACGGGCGACCTCAAGGTTGGCGCCAAGGTGACGATCGAGTACCGCATGACCGCCGCCACGGTCGATGTCAAGCCCGACAAGGCCTCGGGGGCGGGGGCCAAGGCCGGAAAAGCCAAGACCGGCAAGACCGGCAGCCGCTGACCGGGGAGCGCCGCCCGCGCTCGACGGGGCGGCGTACTACCGCGGGGTGAGCGAGTAGAAGGCGCCGAGGATCGCGCCGTACAGCAGGTGTGCGAGCACCGTGGCGACCGGAGTGTGGCGGCCATAGTTGAGAGCCATGAACCCGGGGGGCTCGAGCTGCCGGGTCGGATTGGGGCCGAGCTCTTCGGTCGCCATCCGGCGGTGCACGTACGGCAGCAGCGGCATCACCGCCGCCAGGATGAAGAGCGCCTGTGCCAGTCCGAGAATGGCGCCCAGCCACCAGGTGGCGCGGCGCCAACTCTCGAAGACGAGGGCATAGAGCAGGGCGAACAGCCAGCCGTTCACGATGTGCAAGACGAAGCCGTAGACGTTGGCGCGCTGGCGGTCGCCGGTCAAGGCGGCGCCCAGGATCAGCGGCAGCGACATGCGCGACATGCCGAGCCCCTGGCTGGCGGCGAGGCAGGTGGTGAGCACCATGGTGGCCAGCCAGCCCCACAGCAGGATGCTGCCGAGATTCACCGGCGCACTCCCTGGCTCCCAGCGGCGCCAGTGGCGCCGGTGGTGCCAGCAGTGCCAGCAGTGCCAGCGGTGCCGGCGGTGCCGGAAGGCCCGCCCGCCCCGGCTCCTCCCTTGCCTTTGACGTCCTCGGCGCCGCCGGTGGCGGTGCCGGCGGCGGCCGCCGAGCCGGGACGCCGGGGGCCGCCGCAGGCGGCGGTGATGGCGAGGGCCGCCGAGATCAGCCCGACGTGGGTGAACGCCTGCGGGAAGTTGCCCAGGGCCGCTCCGGTCTGCGGCTCGATCTCCTCGCCAAAGAGGCCCAGTTCGTTGGCGTAGCCGAGAACGCGCTCGAACTGTGCCATCGCCTCCTCGAGGCGGCCGGCGCGCGCCAGGAACTCGGCCAGCCAGAAGTTGCAGATGCCGAAGGCGGCCTCGCCGCCGGGGATCCCGTCGGCCCCCGGCCGGTAGCGGTAGAGGAGGCCGTTGCTCTCGAGGCTGCCGCGTACCGCCGCCAGGGTGGCGGCGAGCCGCGGCGACCGCGCCGGGTCGTCCCAGCCCCGAAGGCCGAGCAGCAGCAGGCTGGCGTCGAGATCCTCGCCGCCGAAGACGTCGACGTAGCTCCCCAGCCGCGGGTTGAAGCCCTCGGTCTCGACGGCGTGCCGCAGCGCGTCGCGCTCGCCGCGGAAGCGCCGGACCGCCGCTGCGGGCAGCGCGATCGCGCCGCGCTCGTCGAGGAGCAGCAGCTTGTCGAGGGCCACCCAGCACATCGCCTTGGAGTACGTGTGGTGGCTGCGCCCGGAGCGCTTCTCCCAGATCCCTTCGTCGGGCTCGCGCCAGAGGCGGCTGACCGTCTCGCCGAGCTGGCGCAGCAGCCGACCCTCCGAGGCGTCGAGGGTGCCGCCGCGCTCGACGTATTCGCTGGCAGCCTGCACCACCTCGCCGAAGATGTCGAGCTGCAGCTGGCCGCGGGCGCCGTTGCCGACCCGCACCGGGCGCGAGCCGGCGTAGCCTTCCAGCCAGGGCAGCTGCCGCTCCCGCAGGCGGACCTCCCCATGGACGTCGTAGAGGACGTTGAGGATACGCAGGCGCGGCGTCCAGCGGTGGCCGGCGGGTACCGCGGTGCGCATGCGGGTGGCGTAGAGCAGCCAGGAAAAGAAGGCCTGGCCCTCGTCGCGGAAGCCGAGATCGAAGAAGGCGGCGAGGGTCCAGGAGGCGTCGCGCAGCCAGCAGTAGCGGTAATCCCAGTTGCGGCTGCCGCCGATCTCCTCGGGCAGCGAGGTGGTGGGTGCGGCGATCACCGCGCCCGAAGGCGAGTAGGTGAGCAGCTTCAGCGTCAGCAGGCTGCGCACCACCGCTTCGCGGCCTGGACCGGCGTACGAGCAGCCGGCGACCCACCCCCGCCACCAGCGCAGCGAACGCTCGAGGCGCCGCGCGGCGGCGTCGCCCAGCGGCAGGAAGATGCCGGGCTCCGCGGTGGCGCTGGCGAGGGACAGGAAGCGGCGGTCGCCGGCCCGCAGGGTCTCGCGGCCGCGGACGCCTTCGCCTCCCGGATGCCCGGCGCCCGGCGGCGCCTGCCGGCCGCGCGCGGGGTGCGCGATGGGCACTTCGCTGCGCAGCGCCAGCAGCTGGCCATCGAAGTCCCAGGTGAAGCCGAGCGCGCCGCGGTCGCGGAGCGCCGGCTCGGCCGCGGCCCAGCGTGGGCGCGGATCGCACGCCACCTCGACCTCGACCTCGCCGTCGACGCATTCGAGGCAGCGCAGCAGCTCGTGCTCGGGCAGGAGCTCGCCGCGGCGCTCGTCCTCGCCGGCGACGCTCATCACGTCGGTCAGCCGCAGCACGCCGCCCCTGGCCTCGAAGGTGGTCTCGAGCACATTGGTGCTGTCGATGTAGCGGCGGCGGGCCCGGAACTCCCCCGCGGGACGGACGGAGAAGCGGCCGCCGCGGCGCGCGTCGAGCAGCGCCGCGAACACGGACGGGCTGTCGAAACGCGGCAGGCAGAGGAAGTCGACCGATCCCCAGCGCGACACCAGGGCCGCGGTGCGGCAGTCGCCGATCAGCGCGTAGTCGCGGATCGGCGCGTACGTCGGGATGGGGTCGGATGGCATGAGCCCTGTCGCTGGGCGGCGGCCTGCCCGGGCGCCGCGGGGGAGACGATGCAAGCGCCGCGCCCACGGGCGGCGCCGGCCGTCCCGCGAGAGCCGCGGCATGTTTATTGCTCTCTGCGGGGGCTTGGAGGCGGCTGCTGCCTGATGACGATTTCTTTGCGTCCTGCTCACCTGAAGCGCTACATGGACATCGTCCGGCTGGTGCTCAGGTACGGCCGGTTCGGCGCCTCCGAGGAGGTGGGCGCGGATTTCGCGGGGCTGGGCGAGATCGGCGCCGACGAGCCCGACGCGGCCGCCGCCGGCACGGCGCTGGCGGCCGACCTCGAGGCCCTGGGGCCGACCTTCATCAAGCTCGGCCAGCTGCTGGCGGCACGCGCCGACCTGCTGCCGGTCCCCTACCTCGCGGCGCTGGCGCGGCTGCAGGACCGCGTGGAGCCCTTCGCGTTCGAGGACGTGCGGCGCATCGTCGAGGCGGAGCTCGCGGTGCGGCTGTCGAAGGTGTTTTCCGAGCTCGAGACGGCGCCGATGGCCGCGGCATCGCTCGGCCAGGTGCACCGCGCCGTGCTGCGCGACGGGCGCCACGTGGCGGTCAAGGTGCAGCGCCCGCAGATCCTCGACACCATCGTCGCGGACCTGGCGGCGATGCAGGAGGCGGCGGGGCTGCTCGACGCGCACACCGAGGTCGGCCGCCGCTTCCACCTCTCCGGCCTGATCAAGGAGTTCCGCAAGACGCTGGCCCGCGAGCTCGACTACCGGCTCGAGGCGGACAACCTGACGCGCATGGGCGAGCTGCTGGCCGGCTGGAAGCTGCTCTTGGTGCCGCGGCCGGTGGAGGACCTCACCACCGCGCGCGTGCTCACCATGGACTACGTCAGCGGCCGCAAGATCACCAGCATCGGACCGCTGGCGCGGCTGGACATGGACGGCGCCGCGCTCGCCGAGGAGCTGTTCAGCGCCTACCTCCACCAGGTGCTGGTGGCGGGCTTCTTCCACGCCGACCCGCACCCGGGCAACGTCTTCCTGACCGACGACGGCCGCCTGGCGCTGCTCGACCTGGGCATGGTGGGCCACCTGGGGCCCGAGTTGCAGGAGCGGCTGCTGCGGCTGGTGCTGGCGCTGAGCGACGGGCGCGGCGAGGCGGCGGCGGCAATCGCCGCCGCCATCGGCGAGAAGCTGCCGGAATTCAACCCACAGAAGCTCAGGCAGGCGGTCGCCGGCCTGGTGGCGGAGCACCGCGGCGCCAAGCTGCAGGACATCGCCATCGGGCGGCTGATGCTGGCGGTGTCGCGCGAGGGCGCCGAGGCAGGCATCCGGTTGCCGCCGGAGCTGGCGCTGCTCGGCAAGACCCTGTTGCAGCTCGACGAGATCGCCCGCTGCCTCGACCCTGGCTTCGACCCCAACGAGGCGGTCCGCCGCCATGCCGCGGAGGTGAGCAGCCAGCGGCTGCGGCAGAGCACCACGCCCGGCAGCGTCCTGGCCAGCCTGCACGAGCTCAAGGAGTTCGTGGAGCGGCTGCCGGCGCGGGCGAACCGCATCCTCGACCGGGTGGCCAACAACGAGCTGTCGATCCAGGTCAAGTCGATCGACGAGCGGCTGCTGATGGAGGGCGCGCAGAAGATCGCCAACCGCATCGCGATCGGGGTGGTGCTGGCGGCGATGATCCTCGGCGCGGCCCTGCTCATGCGGGTCTCGACGTCGTTCCAGATCCTCGGCTACCCGGGGCTGGCGATGATCTGCTTCCTGGGCGCCGCCGCCGGCGGCATCTGCCTGGTGCTGAGCATCCTGTGGGGGGACCGGCAGACCCGGCTGCGGCCGCGGCGCTGAGCGGCGGGAAGCCGGTGGGGAGCGGCGGGAGCGCAAGGGGCGCGGCGGGCCGTCGGCCCTGCTAATCTATGGTGGTCATGGGACGCACGGAACAAGCGCATGGTCACGGCCATGCCCACGCCCACGCTCATGCGCATGCTCACGGTCTTGGGCATGCGCACGGCGGCGCGGCGAAGCCGGGCGCGGGGCACGAGCGGCGGTTGCTGTGGACGCTGGCGCTGGCCGCCGCCTACATGCTGGCGGAGGCGGTCGGCGGCTGGCTGACCGGGTCGCTGGCGTTGCTGGCCGACGCCGGGCACATGCTGTCGGACGTGGCGGCGCTGGGCCTCTCGGTATTCGCCATCCGCATCGCGCGGCGGCCGCCGACGCCGACCCGCACCTACGGCCACCACCGCACCGAGATCCTGGCGGCGCTGGTCAACGGCGCCATGCTGGTGGCGATCTCGATCTACATCGTCGTCGAGGCCTGCCGCCGGCTGGGCGCGCCTCCCGAGGTCAACGCGCCGGTGATGATGGCGGTGGCCGGCGGCGGCCTGCTGTTCAACATCGTCGGCTTGCAGCTGCTCGCCGCCGGCAGGGAGGAGAGCCTCAACGTCCGGGGCGCCTGGCTGCACGTGGCGACCGACGCCCTGGGCAGCCTGCAGACGATCATCGCCGGCGCGCTCATCTGGTGGCTGGGCTGGCGCTGGGCCGACCCGGTGGCCTCGATCGTCATCGCGCTTTTGGTCATCTGGTCGTCGTGGTCGCTGCTGCGCGACGCGGTGGCGGTGCTGATGGAGGGCGTGCCGCGGCATCTCGACGTGGTGGCGGTGCGCGACGCGCTGGCCGGCGTCGACGGCGTGACCGGCGTGCACGACCTCCACGTCTGGACGATCACCAGCGGCCGCGAGGCGCTGTCGGCGCACCTGGTGGTGGGCGAGTCGAGCGCCCGCGCCAGGACGCTCGAGGAGGTCCGCGGCACCCTGGCGGACCGGTTCGGCATCACCCACGTGACCGTCCAGCTCGAGCACGACGAGTGCGGGGACGGCTGCTGCTGAGAAGTAACCGAGCGGGACACTAGCGTGCGCCAACGCGCGCATCGGGACGGAGGCAAAGTGGAGAAAGCGCCGGTGGTGGCGGTGGCGGCGGCGGCAGGAGACCCGGGCGAGGCGGCGCCGGCGGAGAGGTTCGGCGAGCTGCCGCGCTACGTGCGGGTGGAACGCGACGCGGACGTGCCGGCGCCCGACCCGCGGGCGGTGGACGTCGTCGTGCTGGACATGAATCATGGCTGGCCGAACCTGGGCCACGACTCGCTGGTGCACTCGCTGCTCGAGGGCGACCCGCTGCGGCGGCGGGAGGAGTCGCGCAGCGGGTTGTTCGTGCGCGTGCTCTCCTACGACGTGCGGCGGTGCGGCATGGTGCCCGAGCCGCCGTCCGGCGGACGCTTCGCGATCTACCTCGGCACCGGCGGTCCCGGCCACTTCGACCCGGCTTGCAACGACGGCCTGGCTCCCGGCAGCCAGGGAGTGCGCGAGGACGCGCGCTGGGAGGCGCCGCTGTTCCGGCTGTTCGCGGCGATCGTGGACGACCCCGGCGCGGCGCTGCTGGCGGTATGCCACAGCTTCGGCGTGCTCTGCCGCTGGACCGGGATCGCCCGGCCGGTGCTGCGCGGCCCCGGCAAGGGCGGCAAGAGCACGGGAGTGCTCGAGAACGTGCTCACCCCCGAAGCCGCCGCCCATCCCTGGTTCGGCCGCTTCGCGCGGCCCGGCAGGCTGCGCATCCTCGACAACCGGCTCTTCGACCTGATCGAGGAGCCGCGGCCGCTGCCCCGGGGCGCGCTGCGCATCGGCTACGAGGCCCTGGGGGTCGGCGGGCCGCCCGGCGATGCGCTCACCATGCTGGAGCTGGCGCGCGACGCCGGCGGCGTGATGCCGCGGGTGTTTGCCGTCAACCACCATCCCGAGGTGGTGGAGCGGGCGCGCCAGCTGCAGCTGCTCGCAGCCAAGCTGCAGCGCGGCGAGGTGAGCGAGGAGTGGGTGGCGGAGCGGCGCGAGATCCTCACCCGCACCTATCCCGACGAGGACAGCGACCGCCGCCTGCAGCGCACCTCCGAGTGCACGCTGCTGGGGCCGCTGCGCTTCTTCGTCTATCGCGAGCTGCGGCGGCGAGCCGCGGCGCTGCGGCTGTCTCTCGCCCTGCACGAGGACCAGGTGCTGCGGCAAGAGGCGCCAGCGAGCGCATGAGGCCGCGTCCGCCGTTCTCCTCGGAGCTGACGCTCGAGCAGGAGATGGCTGCGTTCGAGCAGCTGAAGCCGCGGCTGCGCGACGTCTGGGAGACGCTGACGCTGCGTGACGAGGAACCCCACACCTCGGTGGTGGTGCCCTCGCTCACCCTGGACCGCGCCAGCCTGTCGAAGCTGGCCGGCGCCAGCTTCTACGAGGAGCGGCTGCTGTTCCTGCTCATCCGGCTGCGCAACCCGCGGGCGCGGGTGGTGTACGTCACCTCGCAGCCGGTGCATCCGCTGATCCTCGAGTACTACTTCCAGCTCCTCGCCGGCATCCCGGCGAGCCACGCGCGGTCGCGGTTGACCCTGCTGTGCGCCTACGACGCCTCGCCGCGCTCGCTGACCGAGAAGATCCTCGAGCGGCCGCGGCTGATCCAGCGCATCCGCGATGGTATCCAGGACGAGGCGCGCGCCTACCTGACGGTGTTCAACGCCACGCCGCTCGAGCGCCGGCTGGCGGTGCTGCTGGGCATCCCGCTCAACGGCTGCGATCCGCAGCTGGCGCACCTCGGCACCAAGTCGGGGAGCCGCCAGGTGTTCCGCGAGGCCGGCGTGGCGCTCCCCGAGGGCATGGAGAACCTGCGCGACCGGACCGACGTCGAGGCGGCGCTCGTCGAGCTGCGGCGGCGGCGGCCGGGGTTGCGCAAGGCGGTGATCAAGCTCGACGACAGCTTCTCGGGCGAGGGCAACGCGATCTTCCGCTATGCCGGCAAGCGCGCCGGCAGCCCGGCGGGCCGGCGGCGGAGCGAGGAGGCGTGCAGCCAGGCGGCGGTGCGGGACGCCCTGGCCGCCATCGAGCTGTCGGTGCCGGACGAGACGCCGGACAGCTACTTCGCCAAGTTCGCCGGCATGGGCGGGGTGGTGGAAGAGTTCATCGACGGCAAGGAGAAGGCGTCGCCGAGCACCCAGCTGCGCATCAGCCCGTACGGCGAGGTGCTGACCCTCTCGACCCACGACCAGATCCTGGGCGGCCCCAGCCAGCAGGTGTTCCTGGGCTGCCGCTTCCCGGCCCGCAACGAGTACCGGATGCGGATGCAGGAGGCGGCGGTCGGCATCGGCAAGGTGCTGGCGGCGCACGGGGTGGTGAGCCGCTTCGGCGTCGACTTCATCGCCTGGCGCGACGAACCGGAGGCGAGCTTCAACCTGGCGGCGCTCGAGATCAACCTGCGCATGGGCGGCACCACCCATCCTTACCTGGCGTTGCAGTTCCTGACCGGCGGCTCCCTCGACACGGCCAGCGGCCTGTTCTGGTCGCCGACCGGGCACACCAAGTGCTACGTGGCCACCGACAACCTGCATGCCGAGAGCTACCGCGGGCTGCTGCCCGAAGACCTGGTCGAGATCCTGACCGAGACCCGCCTGCACTACAGCCTGGGCACCGAGTCCGGGGTGCTGTTTCACCTGATGGGCGCGTTGTCCGAGTTCGGCAAGCTGGGAGTCACGGCCATCGCCGACACCCACGAGGACGCGGACGCCATCTACCAGCGCGCGCTGGCGGTGCTCGACCGGGAAACCGCGCCGCCAAGATGAGCCTCCGGGGCGCCCCTTTCCGGCCGGGCCGCGAGCCAGGGCGTAGCCGGCGGGCGGCGACCGGGCAGAGCGCGATATACTGTCGGGCGTAATCAGGCCACGCTAAGTTCCCGCTAGACCAGACCGGAAGGCTTTGGAGGCGACCATGAAACGTTCCTCCCGCATGACCATCCAGCAAGCGACGCAGGACTACGAGCGCTGGCTTTCTGGGTTCCTCGAGATCGTGCCCGAAGACTTGGCGACCAAGCACGAGAAGATGGCCGCCGCGGTCTTTCCGTTCTTGCGCGCCACCTATTACCGCTGGGCACAACTGTTTCCCCACCGCTGCAAGGAGCTGGGGCAGGCGCCGCAGGTGCTGGCGGTTGGCGACCTGCACGTCGAGAACTTCGGCACCTGGCGCGACGCCGAGGGGCGGCTGGTCTGGGGGATCAACGACTTCGACGAGACGTACCGGCTGCCCTACGCGCACGACCTGGTGCGCCTCGCCACCAGCGCCCACCTGGCCATCGCCGACGGCCACCTGTCGATCACCGTCAGGGAGGCCTGCGAGTCGCTCCTCGACGGCTACCGCGAGGGGCTCGAGGCGAGCGGCAGGCCCTTCGTGCTGGCCGAGCACTCCAAGGCGCTGCGCGCGATGGCGACCGGCCGGCTCGCCGATCCCCAGAAGTTCTGGGAGAAGCTGGACCACCTTCAGACCTTCAAGGGAACGGTGCCGCAGCGGGCGGTCAAGGCCCTCTCGAACCTGCTGCCGCGGCCCGATCTGCCGCGGCGGGTGGTCCACCGGGTGGCCGGGCTGGGGAGCCTGGGGCGGCAGCGGTTCGTGGCCTTGGCCGAGTGGCAAGGCGGCAGGATCGCGCGCGAGGCCAAGGCGATGGCGCCATCGGCGGCGGTCTGGGCGTTCGGCGGCGAGGGGACGACCAGGGTGATGTACCAGGCGATTCTCGACCAATCGGTGCGCAGCGTCGATCCCTGGGTCAAGCTGCGGCGGCGGTGGATCGTCCGCCGCCTGGCTCCCGACTGCTCGCGCATCGAGCTGGCGGAGCTGCCCGCGGAGCGCGAGGAGAGCCGCCTGCTGCGCGCCATGGGCTGGGAGACGGCCAACGTGCACCTGGGCAGCCGTTCGGCGCACGCGCTGCTGGTGGACCTCGCGGCGCGCGACGCGGATTGGCTGCACCACGCGGCGAAGATCATGCTCGAGGCGGTGCAGGAGGACTGGGACGCGTGGCGCAAGGACCCGGTGGAGCCCGCGATCAAGGCGGCGGCCGTGGCGGTCGGCCTGGCTCCGAACGCCGCGAACGCCGCGGGCGCCGCGGCCGCGGGCGGGCCGGGGAGCGGCGTGGCGCGGGTGGTGGTGTCGATGCCGCAGACCGGCGACAGGGGGGAAGGCGCGGGAGCGGCGGCGCCGGCGCTGGGCAAGAAGGGCCGGGCGGAGAAGGTGCGCCAGATGAACGGGGACGTGGAGCCGGACGGCGGGGCCAGGGCCGGCAAGCGGAAGGCCGGGAAGGGCGACAAGCCTGGAAAGGGCGCCAAGGCGGGAAAGAGCGAGAAGGCGGCGAAGAGCGAAAAGGCGGCCAAGGGAGAGAAGGCGGCCAAGGGCGAGAAGGCCGGCAAGGGCAAGGCCAAGAAGCCCGGCAAGGGGGGCAAACGGGCGGCGGCCGCCGGCAGTGCAGGCGAGGCGGGCGAGGGTGGGAAGGCAGGGCGTGCCGCACGTGCCGCCAAAGGAGCCAAGGGTGCCAAGGGGGCCAAGGGCGGGAAGGCGGCGAAATCGGCGACGGCGGGCAGCTCGGGCCACGCCTCGAAGACCGTGAGAGCGGTGGGCGCTGGCGCCGTGGCGGCGGACCCGGGCGAGCCGGCGGGGGCAGACGGCAGCGCGGCCGGCGGCGAGAATCCGGGCGGCGCCGCGGAGAAGGGCGCGAAGAAGGCCAGGCCGAAGGCCAAGAGCGCCTAGCAGGCTGACTTCCGGAAATACGGCGACCTTCGCCGGCGCGGGTGGAATCAGGGGGCGAAGGCGGTGCCGGCGGCGAGGAGGGCGCGGATCTCGGCCGGGCGCAGGCCGGCCTGCGCGAGGACTTCGACGGTGTGCTCGCCGAGCGCGGGCGGCGAGCGTTGGGGCCGCGGGCGGCGGTCGTCGAAGAGCAGGGGCGCGGCGATGGTTTCGAGCGCGCCGTAGGCGCCGGGCGGCAGCGCGGCAACCTGGCCGCGGGCGCGAGCCTGGGCGACGGCGGCGCCGAGATCGGCCGGCGGGGCGGCCGGCACGCGGTGGCGGCGCAGCGCTGCAAGCCAATGAGCGACGGGCCGGGTGGCGAAGACCGCGCCGAGCACGGCGTCGAGCGCGTCGCGGTGGCGGACGCGCGCGGCGTTGGCGGCGAAGCGCGGATCGGCGGCCAGCTCAGGCTTGCCGATCGCCGCGCATAGCCGCCGCCACAGATCCTCGCTGGCGGCGCCCACCACCAACCAGCCGTCGGCGGCGGCATAAGCCTGGTAGGGCGTGAGATTGGGATGGCGGGAGCCGAGGCGCGCCGGCTGGCGGCCGTCGGCCAGGTAGGACTGTGCGGCGTAGCCGAGGAAGGCGGCGCCGGCGTCGGCCATGGAGACCTCGACGTGACGGCCGGCGGCGCCAGAGCTGCCGGCGCGGCGGCCGCCGCGAGGCGACCCGTAGGAAGCGTCGGCGCCCGGCGACGACGCCTCCGAAGAGCTCGTTCGCGGGGCGCCGGCCAGGGCGTCCCGGAAGCGCAGCGCGGCGAGGGTGCCGGAGAGGCCGAACAGGGCGGCCAGGACGTCGACGATGGCGACGCCGACGCGCACCGGCTCGCCCTGGGGCGTGCCGGTCAGCGACATCAGGCCCGACTCGGCCTGCAGCACGACGTCGTAGGCCGGACGGTCGGCGTCCGGGCCGCTGGTGCCATAGCTGGTGACCGTGACCTGCACCAGGCGGGGGAAGGCGCGGGTGAAGCGGGACCGGCGGAAGCCGAGGCGGCGCCACTCGGCGGGCAGGAAATTCTCGACCAGCACGTCGGCGCCGGCCAGCAGCCGCTCGAAGGCGGCGCGTCCGGCAGGCGCCTTGAGATCGAGGGCCAGCGAGCGCTTGTTGCGGTTGGCCGACAGGAAGTAGGCGCTGACCTGCCGCCCGTCCGGCCCGGACACGAACGGCGGTCCCCAGCCGCGGGTCTGATCGCCGCCGGCCGGACGTTCGACCTTCACCACGTCGGCGCCCAGATCGCCGAGCAGCATGGCGAGGTAGGGACCGGCGAGCACCCGCGAGGCATCGATCACCCGCAGGCCGGCGAGCGGCGCCGGCTGCCGCCGCCGGCCTGGCCGAGACGCGGGAGCCGCCGGAGAGGCGGGAGATCGCCGGGGCATCGGTGGCCCGTGAGCGGTAGCGGCTAGCCGGCGCTGCCTGGCGGGACGCCGTTGCCGGTCAGCGCGCGGTAGGTGCGGAGGTGGCGGAAGGCGGCGGCCTTCTCGCCCAGCTGCTCGTAGACGCCGCTCAGGTTGAAGTGCGCGTCGGCGAGAGTGGGATCGAGGGCGAGGGCCTGCTCGTAGGCGTCGGCGGCCTCGCGCGGGCGCCGCTGGTCCTGCAGCGCGACTCCCAGGTTGTAGGCGGCCAGCGAGTCATCGGGATCGATGGCGAGCGCCTCGCGGTAGTGGGCCTCGGCCGTGGCGGGATCGCCGCCCTCGTGCAGCAGCCTGCCAAGATTGAGGTGGGCATCGGCAAGATCGGGATCGAGAGCGAGCGCCTGGCGGTAGGCCGCCTCGGCGGCGGGCGGGTCCTCGGCCTCGAGCGCGACCGCCAGCTCGTAGCAGTCGGCGGCGGTGGCGGTGGGTGGGGCGGTGGGCCGCGCGCCCCGGGAGGCGGCCGTCGGGAACGGCGAGGGGCCTGCCGTTGCCGCCGGCCGGCCCGGGCGCTCCTGGTGGGGGCCGCCGTTCGCCGGCAGCGGCGCCGGCATGGGCGCCTGCGGGCTGCGGCGCGGATCGAGGGCGGCAGCCTCCCGCGCCAGGTCGGCAACGTCGAAGTCGAGCAGGGTCTGCCCCGACTCGGGATGCCAGGCCTCGCCGCCGTCACGGGCGACGACGTGATGCCCCTGGGCAGAGATGCGTACGGCGGTGAGCGGCTGGCCCTGCGGCAGCTGGGCGTGCAGGTTCTCGAGCGCGATGCGGATGCGGCGCCGCGGGATGCGGGCGGCGAGCAGGGCCCTGGCGGTGCGCAGCAGCACCAGGTCCTGGAACGAGAACAGCAGCTCGCCGCGCGGCCCGACCCGCGGCGCGACGAAGCCGGCACGGGCGCAGGCCCGGATCTGCGCCTGGGACATGCCCAGCAGCGCCGCGACTTCCCGTGTGGAGTAGCCGCCGTGAAGCGAAGGGCGATCCATGGATCTCCAGTTTACTCTCCTTGCTCTCCCCACCGGGTGACGGTGGCGGTCCTGGCGGGCCGGAAACGAGGGCTGAGATGGAGCGGGGGCGCTCAGCGGCGCCGTTCGCGGGCCGGACGGAAACGGCGCACGGTTGCGGCGTAGCTGGAAGCTGCGAGGGTGGGAGACGGCGCGGCGCTCGTGCGCTCGCGCCGCCTCTACTCTAAGTCTAGGCCGCGGCGAGGCCGGCGGCCGCCGCTTGGATCAGTGCTTGGTGTCCTTGCGCTTCTTGTGGGCGGGCGCGGCGGGGGTCTCGCGCACGGTCGTCCGCGGCGACGCCTTGGGGGGCTTGCGCTCGCCTGCTCGTGGCGGCGAAATCGATGCCAAGGGTGCGCCGGGCGACGCGGGCGCTGCCTTGGGCGCGCGGCGAGCCGGCGCGGGGTCGGCCGCCTGGCGAGCGGCCGGCTCGACGGTGGCGCGTACCGACTTTGCCGGCCTGGCGGACGCGGCGCGGGCGGTGCGCACCGGGCGCCTGGACTCGGCGCCCCTTTGGGGAGTTGCCGCGGCCGGAGCGGCGCCGGAAGACGCGCTGCCGCCACTGCCGTCCTCCGCGGCGGCGGTCCGCGACCGCCGGCTGCCGGCGGCGCGGGGGCGTCCCGGGGTCGCCTGCGCCGGGGCGGCCGAGGCGAGGCTCGCCTTGAGCGCCGCCATCAGGTCGATGATCTGGGCCTTCGGCGCTTCGACCGGAGCCGCGGTGATGTCCTGGCCCGAGATCTTCTTTTCGATCAGCTCCATGGTCTGCTTGCGGACCTCGTCGTCGTAGGTCGTGGGCTCGAAACGATCGTTGGCGATCTGATCGATGATCTGCTTGGCGAGCTTCAGCTCGGGCTCGTGCAGCTCGGCGGTGCCGATCGGCACCTCGGAGAATGGACGCAGCTCGTCGTAATAGCGCAGCTGCTGCATGATGAGGCCTTCCGCGAAGGGCCGCAGCAGCACCAGGTAATCCTTGCCGCGCGCCGCGTAGCGCGCCAGGGCGGCGCGCGAGGTCTGCTTCATCGCTTCGGCGAGCAGCCGGTACGGACGCTCGCCGCCCTTGTCCGGGCCGAGGTAGTAGGACTTCTCGAAATAGATCGGATCGACCTGTTCGAGCGGCACGAACTCGGTGATGGCGATGGCGTTGGTCGCTTCGCGGTTCAACGCCTTGATCTCGTCTTCGGTGAACAGCACGTACTGGCCCTTGGCGTATTCGTAACCCTTCACCATTTCGTCCCTGCCGACGACCACGTCGTCAACCGGGCAGACGTACTGCTGCTTCAACCGCGAGCCGCACTTGGCGTGCAGCATGTTAAGCTGGATCCCCACCGCGGTCTCGCCGGTCGAATAGAGCTTGACGGGGATGGTGACCAGCCCGAAGGAAACCATTCCTGAAGCGAAAGGTCGTAGGCTCATTGGCCTAATATAGCATTTCCAATGGATTTTGTCGCTGCCCCGGAGAGCATGGAAACGCGCGCCGCCGCGGCTCCGCGCCGAACCCAATACATGGTAATTGGCGATCGCGCCGCCACAACATTTAGCGGCGGCGTGGCGGGCGCATGACGGCACCGGCGACCGGGATGATCGATCAGGCCCGGCACGGCGGGCGGCGCGGGGCGCGGCCATGGCGGTGAGCCGGCGAGCGGCCGGCGCCGGCGTGCGCCACGCGCTGCGGCGGGAGCTGGCGCGGCTGGGCGCGCCGCCGGCGCCGCCGGGCGGCCTCGCGGTCGAGGCGGCAAGGCCGATGCTGGCCGGGACCCGCGAGCGGCCGTTCAACGCCGCCGGCTGGCTGTTCGAGCTCAAGTACGACGGTTACCGCGTGCTGGCCGGCCATGCCGCGGCCGGCGCCGTGCGGCTGCTCTATCGCAGCGGCCGCGACGCCACGGCGGATTTTCCGGAGCTGGCGCGGGCGGTGGCGGCGCTGCCCTTCGCGTCCCTGGTGCTCGACGGCGAGGCGGTGGCGCTGGACGCCCGGGGCCGGCCGAGCTTCGGTCTGCTGCAGCGCCGGGCGCAGCGCTGGCCGTCGCGGGCGGCGGGGGAAGCGGCGGGGACGCCGGTGGTGCTGTTCGTCTTCGACCTGCTGGCCGGCGAGGGGTTCGACCTGCGGCCGCTGCCGCTCGCCGCCCGCCGCACGATGCTGCGCCAGGTGATGGCGGCTGCCGGTCCGCAGGTGCCGCTGCGCCTCGTCGAAGCTGTCGAAGAGCGCGGCGAGGACCTGTTCGCGGCCGTCGCCGGGCTGGGCCTGGAAGGCATCCTGGCCAAGCGCGCCGCGTCGCCCTACCGGGGCGGCCGCTCGGCCGATTGGTTGAAGGTGCGCGTCGACCGGGTCGGAGACTTTGCCGTGATCGGCTACGGCCCCAGGGCGCCGGCGGACCTGCGGCGCCTGCACCTGGCGGTGCATGCCGGCGGCGGCTGGCAATACGCCGGCACCGTCGGCAGCGGTCTCGCCGGGGCGGTGCGCGGGGACCTCGGCAGGCGGCTGGCCGGCACGGCGGCGGCCCGGTCCGGCGCGGCCCCGCTCGGTCCGGAGCTGGTGCGGTTGGTCGAGGCCGACCGGAAGTCGGTTGCGGTCGCCCCGGACCTGGTCTGCGAGGTGCGCTACAAGGAATGGACGGACGCCGGCATGCTCCGCGAGCCGGTGTTCCTGCGCCTGCGGGGCGACAAGCGGCCCGAGGACTGCGTGCCGCCGGGGGAGGAGCCGCCGGACTGATCCAGGTGGCGGCAGGGGACGCCTGCCGTTAGAATCGCCGCGCGATGGCATCCGAGCCCGGTTCGACGGATCTTGGCGGCGAGACGCTTGCCGCCCGCGCCACGGCGGGCGCCCGCCCCAAGGCGGCGGCGGACCCGGTGCGCCTCGAAAGCGGTGCGGCGCTGCGGGCGGCGGCCGTGCGCTGGCTGGCGGCGCCGGCGCTGGCGCTGGACACCGAGTTCGTGCGCGAGCGCACCTTCTTTCCGCGGCTGGGGCTGATCCAGGTCGGCGACGGCGAGGCGACCTACCTGCTCGATCCGCTGGCGGTGCGGGACCTCGGGCCGCTGGCCGAGGTCTTCCAGGCCGCGGGCACGCTCAAGGTGCTGCACTCGGCGAGCGAGGACGTCGAGGTCTTCTACCGCGCGCTGGGGGTGGTGCCGGCGCCGCTGTTCGACACGCAGGTGGCGGCCGGGCTGGCGGGCCTCGGCACGTCGCTCAGCTACCAGCGGCTGGTCGCGGCGCTGCTCGCCCTCGAGCTGCAGAAAGGCGAGACGCGCACCGACTGGCTGGCGCGGCCGCTGTCGGCGGCGCAGCTGGCCTACGCTGCCGAGGACGTGGCCCACCTGTTGCCGCTCTACGGGCGGCTGGCCGAAGAGCTTGCGGGGCTGGGCCGCCTGGGCTGGGCGCTCGAGGATTCTGCCGCCCTGCTCGACACCTCGCGCCTGGAGGCGGATGGAGCTGCCGCCTACCGGCGGGTGCGCGGCGCCGGCCGGCTGGGCCGCCGGCAGCTGGGAGTGCTGCGGGCGCTGGCCGCCTGGCGCGACGGCGAGGCGCGGCGGCGCGACCTGCCGCGAAGCTTCGTGCTGCGCGACGAGGCCTTGCTCGACATGGCGGTCCGGCAGCCGGCGACCGTCGAGGAGTTGCGGCGGGTCCCCGGCCTCGAGGCGCAGCAGGCGGCGCGCGACGGCGACGGCTGGCTCGCGCTGATCCGCGAGGCGCAGGCGCTGGCCGAAGACGAGCTGCCGCCGGAGCCCTGGCGGCCGCCGGGGGCGGCGGCGGTCCGCGACCTCGAGCAGCGGCTGCGCGCGGTGGTGCGCGAGCGCGCCGCGGCGCTCGGGCTGGCGCCGGAGCTGCTGGCGCCGCGGCGGGCGCTGGACGCGGTGCTGAAGAGCGCGCTCTGCGACCCCGCGCCGCGGCTGCCGCGCGACCTGGACGCCGGCTGGCGCCGGGCGGTGGTGGGCGAGGCGCTGTTGCGCGCCGCGGCCGCCCCGGCGTGACGGCAAGCGAGGAGACCATGGAAAAGATCAATTTGCTCGAGAAGCTTTCCCGCTTCGACGATCATTTCAATCCCCGGGTGATCGCCGAGCTGAACGGCCAGATGGTCAAGCTGGTCAAGTTCCAGGGGCCCTTCGTGTGGCATCACCATGACGCCGAGGACGAGCTCTTCCTGGTGCTCGCGGGACGCTTCTGCATGGAGCTCCGCGACCGCGAGGTGTGGCTGGAAAAGGGCGACATGCTGGTGGTGCCGCGCGGCGTCGAGCACCGCCCACACGCCCCCGAAGAGGTCGCGGTGCTGCTGTTCGAGCCGGCCGCCACGCGCAACACCGGCAACGTGAACGGCGAGCTGACGGTCGAAAAACTCGAGCGCATCTGAGCCGAAACGGCCGGCGCGCCGCGGCGCCGCCGTCCTCTCCCGTCCTACAAGAAAAGCCTCCCGTCCTACAAGAAAAGCGGAAGTTGCCTGGTCGAAGTCGGGCGGCGCGCCGATAGAGGCGCCGTTTGGCGATCGCTACGCTCTCATCAGGCAAAAGGAGAGAGCGATGAGCGAGCGGTCAGGGCGGCAAACGCGGTTGGAAAAACTCGAGCGTAACTTGATATTGGCCGCCACGCTGGTGGCGCTGGCCGGCTCCGGCTCGGCGGCGCAGGCGGCGACCCCTGGCACCGCCGCCGCCAAGGTGCAGAACGCTTCCGCGTTCTCGTTCGAGCGCACGGTGATGCGCGCCGAGGTGCCGGTCGTCGTCGACTTCTGGGCGCCCTGGTGCATCCCCTGCCGCGAGCTCGACGCGCCGCTCGCCGAGCTGGCGGCGGAGCTCGCGGGCCGGGTGCGGGTGGTGCGCGTCAACGTCGATTGGAGCTCGCGCGTGGCGCGGCGCTTCGACGTCCAGGCCCTGCCCACCATCCTCATCTTCAAGGGCGGCGAGCTGGTCTCGCGCTCGACCGGCGCCGCCTCGAAGCAAGACCTCGAGGAGCTGCTGGCCGCCCAGCTGGCCCCGGCGACGGCGGCGCTGCCGGCGATGACCGCGCTGCCGGCCGGGCCGGTGGCCGCCGGCGGCAGGTAGCACCGGGGCGCGCCCGCCCGCCCGCCGCTCACTCGCAACGCAGAGGGTCGATCAGATCAATTGCCGCTGCAGGGTCGGGTGCGAAGGCAGCCGCAGCGCCGCCCACAGGGTGCCGGCGGCGCCAAGCCCGGCGGCGACCAGAAACGTGAGGCTGGGGCGGAGCGTCCACAAGGCGCCGCCGAGGGCGGAGGCTCCCGCGACCGCGAAACCGCGGATCGAGTAGTAGAGGCCGACGGTCGCTCCGGGGTCTTCGATGGCCAGATCGACGATCAGGGCCTTGCGGGCCGGCTCGCCGATCTCGCGCAAGCCGCCAACGACGAACGCGGCGGCGAGCGCGGCAAAGGAGTGGGAGATGACGACGGCGAGCGGGAAGAGGGTGAAGAAGACATAGGTGAGCACGACGAAAGATTTCTTTTCGGCCCGCTCGGCGAGCAGCGCCGCGGGAGCATACGAGGCGATCGCGGTCGCCATCAGGATGGCGGTGAGGATGCCGAACCGCGCCGCCGAGATCTTGACCACCTCCAAGGCCCACACCACCAGGAAGACCTCCGGCAGCCCCTCGCAAAGGCGGATGAGGCAGTCGGCGACGAGGAGGCGCCGGAGCACCGGGTGAAGGCGGACCACCCTGGTGCGGCGTGCCGCCGGTTCGGCAGCGGCGGCGGCGGGAACCAGCTTGAACGAGCGCCGCAGCCCGAGAAGCATGAGGACCGACGTCAGGACCGAAACGGCGAAGCCGATCCGCATGCCACCGTCCATGCCGCGGCGGACGATCAGCCAGCCGCCGAGCGGCGGCGCCAGGATGATGGGCAACCGCTTGACCACCGACTGCACGGTGAAGCCAACCAGCCGCCCGCCGCCGGCGAGCTCCTCGCGGATCAGCGAGAAGGTGGCCGGCAGGCCGAGCGATTGCCAGGCCATGACCGGGAGCAGCCCGCCGAAGACGACGGGCACCGACGGGTGGACGAGGTAGAGGGCGAATCCCGCGGTCGTCAGCAAGCCGAAGAGCAGCAGCGCGCGCCGGCTGCCCAGCCGATCGGCGAGGAGGCCCCCGGGGTAGGCATAGGCGGCATCGAGGAGGTCCTTCCCGGTGCCGAACAAGCCGACGAGAAAAGCGGAGGCGCCCAAGACCCGCAGATACGCCGGCAGGTAACGAAACCACAGCTCCTCGCCGAAACCATAGACGAAGAGCGCGATGGCGAGCGCGCGCACTCCCGGAGCCAAGTGGAGCCGCTGCGCCCAGGAGCGGGCTGGCGGAGCCGTCACCGGCTGCTCCTCCGTCGTCGGTGCGGACATGGCGAAATCGAAGTTATCAGTTGACAGATAGTAATGGCAATTGCTATAAAAGATGCCCCCAACCAGCGCGCCAGGGAGAATGAGTGAGAGCCGCTGCGCTTGCCGGGAACCTTGCTGTCAGTTCCGCGTTTCTACGTGCTGCGACAGTAACGGCAACGGGCCGCAAGGGCGGCCGGTAACCAGCGGCGTCTTGCCGAACTCATCGAAAGGGGGCGACGCTTGGATCCCGCGGCCCTGCTAGGGTCCTCTCTCTGGGCGCTGCTCAGGAACAAGCTGCGCAGCATGCTCACCGTCCTGGGCATCACCATCGGCATCGCCGCCGTCATCTGCGTCGTGGCGATCGGCAAGGCCGGGCAGGCGAGAGTCGAGCAGCAGCTCAACAACCTGGGCGACAACTTCGTCTGGATCGAGGCCGGGGGGCGCGCGGTCAACGGCGTGCGCACCGGCCCGCGCGGCACGAATACCCTGACCCTTGCCGACGCCGCCGCGATCAAGAGCCAGATCCCGCTGATCAAGAGCGTCTCGGCCAACGTCGACGCCTCGACCCAGATCGTCTACGGCAACCAGAACTGGTTCACGACCTACCGCGGCGTCTCGCCCGAGTACTTCGACATCAAGCGCTGGGTCGTCGATCAGGGAGCGGTGTTCTCCCAGGACGACGTCGATCGGGCCGCCGACGTGTGCGTCATCGGCCGCACGGTGCGCAACCAGCTCTTTGGCGCCGAAGAACCGATCGGCAAGGTCGTCCGCCTGCACACCCTGCCGTGCAAGGTCGTGGCCACGCTCAAGCCCAAGGGGCTCTCCGTCTCGGGGCAGGACCAGGACGACACCGTCGTCGTGCCCTATTCGACCGCTCAGAAGAAGCTCATGGGCGTCACCTGGCTCGACGACATCCTCTGCTCGGCGGTCTCCCAAGACGTCGTGAAGCTCGCCGGTCAACAGGCGGCGGCGCTGCTGCGCGAACGCCATCACCTGCGTCCGGAGGAGGAGGACGACTTCAACGTCCGCAACCCGGAGGACATCATCCAGGCGCAGATCGAGGCCAGCCACACGCTCACCCTCCTGTTGGTGGCGATCGCCTCGATCTCGCTGGTGGTCGGCGGCATCGGCATCATGAACGTCATGCTGGTATCGGTCACCGAGCGGACGCGCGAGATCGGCGTGCGCGTGGCCGTGGGAGCGACCGAGGAAGAGATCCAGCTGCAGTTCCTCGGCGAGTCCGTCATGCTGAGCCTGGTCGGCGGCGCGGTGGGCGTGCTGATCGGCATCGGCGGATCGTTCTTCCTCGGCCGCACCCTGGGCTGGCCGATGCAGATGTCGGTCCAGTCGGTGCTGCTCGCCGCGTTCTTCTCGATCGCGGTCGGCGTGTTCTTCGGTTATTACCCGGCGCGCAAGGCCTCCTTGCTCGATCCGATCGAGGCCTTGCGCTATGAGTGACGTCGCAGCGGTGCCGGCCGGCGGCGGGCCGCGGCGCCGCCGGCGCTTTCTCTACGTCGCCGGCTTCGCCCTGCTGGCCGCGATCGCGGCGGCGTTTTTCTGGAACCGCGGCGATCAGCTCAGCCATCTCACCGCCAAGGTGCAGCAGGGGGAGATCCGTGACGCGGTCGATTCGACCGGCACGGTCAACGCGGTGATCACCGTGCAGGTCGGCTCCCAGGTCTCGGGCACCATCGCCCGGCTCAACGCGGACTTCAACTCGCGCGTGAGCAAGGGCGACGTCCTCGCGTTGATCGACCCCCAGCTCTTCGAAGGGGCACTGCGGCAGGCCGAGGCCGACCTCGAGAACGCCAGGGCGAACGTCGTGGCAGCGCGAGCCAACCTGACGAAGGCCGCGGCGACGCTGGCGCAGACCAAGGCCGACCATGACCGCGCGGCGGCCCTCGTGCGGCTGAAGATCGGCACCGAGCAGGCGATGGACCTCGCGCAGGCCAACTACGCCTCGGCGAAGGCGTCGGTCGACGGCGCCGCGGCGAACATCGTGCAAGCCAAGGCGCAGGTCACCCAGAAGGACGCCGCCGTGGCCGTCGCCCGCACCAATCTCCTGTACACCGTCATCCGTTCCCCGATCGACGGCACCGTGGTGGCACGCAACGTCGACGTCGGCCAGACCGTCGCGGCCTCGCTGCAGGCGCCGACCCTCTTCACCATCGCTCAGGACCTCACCAAGATGCAGGTGTACGCCAAGGTGGACGAATCCGACGTCGGCCGGATCAAGCTGCGGCAGGGCGTGACGTTCAAGGTCGACGCCTTCCCCAAGGAGCTGTTCCACGGCGTCGTGAGCCAGGTGCGGATGAACCCCACGACGGTGCAGAACGTCGTCACCTACGACGCGATCGTCGACTTCGCGAACCCGGAGCTGAAGCTCTTCCCCGGGATGACCGCCTACGTGACGATCCCCGTGGCGACTGCCGAGAACGTCCTCAAGATCCCCAACGCCGCGCTGCGCTACAAGCCGCCGATGGCGCCGGAGACGGTGCGCGCGCTCTACGCCAGGTTCGGCATCGGCGAGGGAGCGCGGGCCGACGCGACCCCGCCCGCGGGCGGCGCCGGCGATCCTGTGCCCGGCGGCGTCGCCGCGCGGCGGCCGGCGGCAAGGGAGAGTGCGGTGGTCTGGAAGCTGCTCGCCGACGGCACCATCGAACCGGTCAAGATCGCGCTTGGCATCACCGATCATACCTACACCGAGGTCACCGGCACGATCGTCGGTACCCTGAGGACGGGCGACGACGTCGTCACTGCCTCGGTGATGTCGAAGAACCTTCCGCCCGGGGCGCAAGGGATTCGGCGGTGAAGCCGCACGATGTCGATGCCGTCATCCGTGTCGAGGAGGTCCACAAGTACTACGAGCTCGGCGAAACGCGGGTGCACGCGCTGCGCGGCGTCAGCCTCGCGGTCGGGCAGGGCGGCTTCGTCGCCGTCATGGGGGCGAGCGGCAGCGGCAAGTCGACCCTGATGAACATCCTGGGCTGCCTCGACCGGCCCAGCTCCGGGAGGTATCTGCTCGAAGGCACCGACGTCTCCGGCCTCGGCAAGCGGGAGCTGGCGTCGATCCGCAACCGCAAGCTCGGCTTCGTCTTCCAGGGCTTCAACCTGCTGCCCCGCACCACGGCGCTCGAAAACACCCTGCTCCCGACCCTGTATGCCCCGATCGCCAAGGCAGAGCGCGCGAAACGGGCCCAAGAGGCGCTCGCGCTGGTGGGGCTCGCCGCGCGCGCCGGCCACTTTCCGTCGCAGCTCTCCGGTGGGCAGCAGCAGCGAGTTGCGATCGCCCGCGCCCTGGTCAACCACCCATCCATCCTGCTCGCGGACGAGCCGACCGGGAACCTCGACAGCCGCACCGCGGTCGAGATCATGGAGGTCTTCCAGGAGCTCAACGATCGCGGCTTGACGATCGTGCTGGTCACCCACGAGCTCGACATCGCGCAGTTCGCCAAACGCGTGATCGTCTTTCGCGATGGGAGGATCCGCAAGGACGAAGCGGTGCTCGAGCCGCCACGGGCGCACGAGGTGCTCGAGACCTTGCCAACGCTCGAGGACTGACGACTCCGGCCGGCAAAATTGCCGATGACGGTCCAGGAGCTGCAGCGGCGCTATTTCGCCGCCGCCCCGCCGCCATGAGCCGGTCACGCCCTTGCAGTATCCTGCGGGCGGCGAGGCCGCCGCCGTCCGCGGGGCCTCCGTCCTCGAGGAGGGGGTGCTGATGACCGGGACGAGCAGCGGGCCAACCTTGCCGCCGGAGCCGGAGCTGTTGCGCCGGATGGACGCCTACTGGCGAGCGGCGAACTACCTTGCGGTCGGGCAGATCTACCTCTTCGACAACCCGCTGCTGCGCGAGCCGCTGCGCCGCGAGCACATCAAGCCGCGGCTGCTCGGGCACTGGGGCACCACGCCCGGACAGAACTTCATCTATGTCCACCTGAACCGGATCGTCAAGCAGCACGACCTGGACATGATCTACATCTGCGGGCCGGGGCACGGCGGCCCGGCGGTGGTCGCCAACACCTACCTGGAAGGCACCTACAGCGAGATCTATCCCGCCGTCAGCCAGGACGCGGCCGGCTTGAAGCAGCTGTTCAAGCAGTTCTCCTTCCCTGGCGGCATCCCCAGCCACGCGGCGCCCGAGACGCCGGGCTCGATCCACGAGGGCGGCGAGCTGGGGTACTCGCTCAGCCATGCCTTCGGCGCGGCGTTCGACAACCCGGGGCTGGTCGTCGCCTGCGTCATCGGCGACGGCGAGGCGGAGACCGGGCCGCTCGCCACCGCCTGGCATTCCAACAAGTTCCTCGATCCGGCGACGGACGGGGCGGTGCTCCCGATCCTGCATCTCAACGGCTACAAGATCGCCAACCCGGCGGTTCTGGCGCGCATCAGCCGCGAGGAGCTCGAGCAGCTGCTGCGCGGCTGCGGCTGGACGCCGCGCTTCGTCGAGGGCAGCGAGCCGGAGGCCGTGCACCGGGAGATGGCGGCGGCCCTGGACGAGGCCGTGGCGGAGATCGAGCGCATCCAGCGGCAGGCCCGCGCCGGGAGCGCCGCGGCGGCCGGGGCGGGCGACCCGGCAGGGACCGCTGGCCCGGCAGGGACCGCTGGCCCGGCTGGCACCGCTGGTCCGGCCGGCGTGGCCGACCCCGCGGGCGCCAGCCGGCGTCCGCGCTGGCCGATGCTGGTCCTGGCGACGCCCAAGGGCTGGACCGGGCCCAAGATCGTCGACGGGCTGCCGGTCGAAGGGACCTTCCGCGCTCACCAGGTGCCGCTCTCCGACCCGGCCACCAATCCCGAGCACCTGGCGCAGCTCGAGAGCTGGCTGCGGAGCTACCGGCCCGAGGAGCTGTTCGACGAGGCGGGGCGGCTGCGGCCGGAGCTGGCCGAGCTGGCGCCGCGGGGCGAGCGGCGGATGGGCGCCAACCCGCACGCCAACGGCGGGTTGCTGCTGCGCGGCCTCGACCTGCCCGATTACCGCGACTACGCGGTCGAGGTGCCGTCGCCGGGCGGCGTCGAGGCCGGGGACACCGAGGTGCTGGGCAGGTTCCTGCGCGACGTGGTCAAGCGCAACCAGGCCCAGCGCAACTTCCGGGTGTTCGGGCCGGACGAGACCGTCTCCAACCGCTTGGGCGCGATCTTCGAGGCCACCGAGCGGCAGTGGGAGGCGCCGGTGCTGCCGGGCGACGAGCACCTGGCGCCCGACGGGCGGGTGATGGAGGTGCTCAGCGAGCACCAGTGCCAGGGATGGCTCGAAGGCTACCTGTTGACCGGCCGGCACGGGGTGTTCAACAGCTACGAGGCCTTCGTCCACATCGTCGATTCGATGTTCAACCAGCACGCCAAGTGGCTCAAGGTGACGCTGGGGCTGCCGTGGCGCCGGAAGATCGCCTCGCTCAACTACCTGCTCTCGTCGCACGTCTGGCGGCAGGACCACAACGGCTTCACCCACCAGGACCCGGGATTCATCGACCACGTGGTCAACAAGAAGGCGGAGGTCGTGCGGGTCTATCTGCCGCCGGACGGCAACTGCCTGCTGTCGGTGATGGATCATTGCCTGCGCAGCCGCCATTACGTCAACGTGGTCGTGGCGGGCAAGCATCCGGCGCCGCAGTGGCTGGCGATGGACGCGGCGGAGCGGCACTGCGCCGAGGGCATCGGCATCTGGGCGTGGGCGAGCAACGACCAGGGTTGCGAGCCGGACGTGGTGATGGCCTGCGCCGGCGACGTGCCGACGCTCGAGACGCTGGCCGCGGTCTCGCTGCTGCGCCGCCTGCTGCCGGAGCTGAAGGTGCGGGTGGTCAACGTCGTGGACCTGATGAAGCTGCAGCCGCAGAGCGAGCACCCGCACGGTCTCGCCGACCGGGATTTCGACGCCCTGTTCACCAGGGACCGCCCGGTCATCTTCGCCTACCACGGCTACCCGTGGCTCATCCACCGCCTGACGTACCGCCGGACCAATCATCAAAATCTGCACGTCCGCGGTTACAAGGAAGAGGGGACGATCACCACGCCGTTCGACATGACCGTGCTGAACGACCTCGACCGCTACCACCTGGTCCAGGACGTGATCGATCGCCTGCCGGAGCTGGGGGCGAAGGGAGCCTATGTCAAGCAGGAGATGCAGGACCGGCTGGTCGATCACCGGCGCTACATCGTGACCCACGGCGAGGACATGCCCGAGGTCCGCAACTGGCGGTGGCCGGACGTCCAGGGTGGACATCCGGCATGTCCCTAGCAGCCCGTGGTGAAAGGCCGTGGCGCCGCGTTGCGAGCGCCGTGGGGCCAGATGCAAGGAGCCGCGACGCAGGCGATGCGGGGACATCGTCGAGGAGCGGCGACGCCGTAGATGGCCCCGCGCCGCCGCAACGCGGTGGCGCGGAGTTTCACCACGGGCTGCTAG
>Ga0307479_10000046_pt1 | contig 137662 bp, 104 predicted proteins | sample atmos_gasesECM4C_FD_203743 | JGI IMG/M metagenome (GOLD analysis project Ga0307479, IMG submission 203743) | Hardwood forest soil microbial communities from Morgan-Monroe State Forest, Indiana, United States - atmos_gasesECM4C_515 | ecosystem: Environmental > Terrestrial > Soil > Temperate... | reverse complement strand
CTAATGTTGGGAACGTAGGCGGTGCCGTTCGGGGCGGTCGAGCCAGTGCCCTTATCTGAGGTCGGAATGAGCGTAACCCCGTCTGCCATCGTGCGGAAGCCCTGAGCCCAGTTGTCAAAGCTGCTGGTCACGGTGGTGTCCACCAGCTTGAGAGTTGGCGTCACGTTGTCCGCGGCAACGCCTTCCTGGTACAGGTTGATGGTGACGTTCGGAACGAGCGGTGTCCATTGCACCTGCACAAGCTGTTGCGGGTCGTCAAATGGACGCGTCGAGGCGTATTCCACATGGCCATGGATTCCGCCGTTCTCTCCCGGGTAATAGGGCGCCTTTCCGAACTCCATGAAGTTGAACTGGCCGGTGAAGCCCTGCCAGCCCTCAACTCCTACGAACGGCGGATCGATGCGGCCCGAAGACAGTGTTGTCGCGCAGGTGGTCGCTGGCGGGGTTGGCGGAGTGGGGGTACTCGTGGTGCAAGCGGCGGGCGGATCGCTGGGGGCGCCGCCGGTGGCGGTCTGGATGACTTGAATACCGTTCACTGGCGCATTGTTATGCGTGCTGCAATCCGCATCCTTGCAATAGACAGCGCCCGGAACGCGCAGATCCTGGGGCACGGAGATGATTTCCGCAGTGTTGGCCAGGAGGTTGCTAATCGAACCAGGCTTGGAGGGTCCGCATGGCGGGTAGCCTGTGGTACCGCATGACGTGGAGCCGTCCGCTGGTCCGCCGACATCGTAGACCACGTGGATGCCCGTGTTCTTGTAGCGGGTGGTGTCGGCTTCTATCGTGTACCAGCTGAAGAGAGGGAACGTCTCGTTGAAGTTGGCGGTTCCAGTAAAGTCCGTGGCCAGCAAGTTTTCCAAGCTGCCGTCGCGCAGCCGCAGGTTGACGTTGGCGAACGGAATACCCGCTTCGTTGGACTCGCACATGCCATCCCTGTTGTCGTCAATGCACGTCCTAGTCTGGAGGTTCGCTTGCCATTGCGTGGCCGCGATGTCACCGACATTACAAGTGTTCGATGAGGACCCGGTCCCGGGGCAAGAAGCGTTTGTTGCGCTTCCCAGCCGGACAGGTGTCGAGAGACCATCTACGAGTTCGTCGTTCCACTGATCGAACGTTGTAATTCGCCAGTCGCCGTCGGGAAGATTTGTCAGAGTGAAGGCACCGTCGGCATCACACTTGGTAAATGCGAAGTCTTCGCCATCAGGATCGCCGAAGCTCACGAAGCACTGAGTCCAGGCGAAGGCATCGTGCGAGCCGCTGCCGTAGAGCCTCTCATCCGGGGTGCGGCTGAGGCGCTCACCTACGACCCGGCCCTTAAGCGTATTGGTGCAGCCCGTGACAACGAGGTTGGGGTCTGTGCCGTTGCAGACGCCCGAATGGCGGGCATTAATGATCGCAGGATTGGCAAATCCGACTGTAACATGATACCCAGCTGGCCCAAACTCTTGGAAGTAGCTGGGCTCGCCGATTCTTGTAAAAACGTCGTGGGCCTTCTGGCCGTCAAGTGTGTTGGTCTGGAGCCACTCCTCGCCTCGTGCAATCCGGTCGGCACCAGGCGTCACGATGACCCCCCACCTCCCAGGCATCAGGTTTGCAACGACAGCTTGGCCAGCCAACGGGGATAGGGTCTTGCCGTCCGATTCGTACTTTGGGCAGGTCACGATCATGCCGGTCATGCCCGTTGCCGTCGGATCGGTCCCCAGTGTCGACTGCACGCCCGGAGCCCCTGAGCCATTGTTGGTAAAGGTCGAATATCGCGCATTAAGTGTAATGGGGCAGGCGTCGAGGAGCGTTCCCGGGTCGAGGGTTCCCGCCAAGCTGTTGGTCAGATACTGGTTAAACATGTCGAAGCTCATCTGACCGGTGAAGTCGCCGTTTCCGCCAAAGGCGTCCCACAGGTGGATCTGGAAGCCGCCGAGGCCTGGCTCGTTGGGCGGCAAGACGTCGATTCCGCCGCCCGGATCCTGCTCGCCGTTGAGCGGGAAGTCATCTTCGAACACGAAGACCGAGAGCTTGCCTGTCGGGTACGGCGAAGGCTGCGACAGGATTGTAATCGGTGTATTCGCGTACGTAGTAGTCGACGGAACGCACGGCGTGTATGTCGTCGCTGTGCTTGGCGTATTTATGCACATGGCCGGGACCGGCGCTCCACCCATGCCGTGGCCGCAGGTCGAGCTGGGAGTCGAAGTCCCGCTGGTCGAGGTACATTGTGGTCCAGAGTAGGAAGTGCCAGCAGCGAACGGGTTGCCCGCATCGCCCGGCAGCACCGAGATGTAGTAGTGCTTGCTCGGATCCAGGTGAACGGAGCTGGGCATCACCGGTGTTTTTCCGCCAGCCCCATTGTTGGCCGTCATGGGATCGGGCCGGCAAGCCCCATCGCCCACGTCGCAAATTGCGTTGATGTGCGTGCCTGCGGTAGCGCTGCATCCCACTGGATTATTTGTACTTATGCACATGGGCCGGGCGTCATACATGGTCTGGCCGGCTTCGCAAGAGAGTGGCCCAGTGCAGCCCTGAGCCACGTAAGGCATGTTGCTGGTGTGGAAGTTGGCGCCCAGGAGCATCGCAGAGCCATTGGTGGAGGTTTGAGCCCCGCAGCCTGTAGGCGGCGCGACAGGCGTACTGCCCGGCGCAAGGGTTGAGTTCGTGGTGCAATTGGGGTCGATGAAGAAGGTGCGATCTTCCTCAATCAGCCAACGATAGTCGGTGATCTGGGTGGTGTGGTCGTAGCCGTCCAGAACTTTGACCTGCAGGCCGCTGGCCGCGGGGAACGTGAGTGTCACCGTGTTCGATGCGGTGACGCCCTCTGTGTTTGACACCGTGTAGGTAAAGTTGTACACGCAGCCAATGGCCGTTGTGCAAGGAGTTGGGATGCTGGCCGTGAATCCGCCCTCCGCGTCCAAAAAGAGGGTGCTACCAGCGGGTGCCGAGAAAGCCGGCGCGGCTGAAGTCACAACCGAAAGGGGATAGCCTGCCGAATCGACGTCTGGCGGGTTCGGAGGATTCGGTGAATTCGATTGATCGAACTGATTTCCGAGAACACCAGGAGCCTTGAGGGAAAAGTAGGTGGCCGTGTTCGCTGTGTACGCGCGGGCGTAAGCGGTGACGCCGCCTGTGTTCGCTTCGTTGCCCAAGGTAACCTGTGCCCTCAGGTTTGTTGGGCAGGTCGTCACCGAGGCTGGCGTGTTGGCGCAGTAGTAGAAGGTATCCGACGTAGCGGTGCTGCCAGCGTTCGGCGTGTAGGTAAACGTGCCGTTCGCGTTCAACACCACCGTGCCGGAACCCGCCTGGGTGTCGAGCCGTACGCCGTAGACATTGATGTCATTGGCGATTACGCCCTTCCCTGGGTCCGAAACCTGAAAGACCTGGCCCGCGACCAATGCGTTGTATGTATCAGCGTTAGCCAGCGCCGAAGCGAAAACCCCACTGCCAGCGCCCAAGGTACCCGGAGCCGGAGCTCCAGTTATGCCGCTGCCATTCACTCCGATGTAAGCCAGCATTCCGCCATCGTGTCCAACGGCGCCGGCGGATAAGCTCAATTCACGGTCATAGATAGGTAGTGCCGAAGTGCCGGTCGGAACGTTGATCATGAGGTCCAAAACCTTGCCCGGAACCGCGAGGACTTGGTTTTGTACCTTGGGAGCGCCCGGCAGAGGGTTGCCGTCCTCAGCTATGATCGAGAAACCATTAACCGCCGGTGCCAACGCGCCTGCTCCGTTCCACCCTGTCGTCTGTGATCCGACAATCGCGGGAACGTGCATGCGCAAGCCGGCGTTGATGAAGCGCACCAAAATCGTTGATCCGGCGGCTGTTGAAATTCCCGTGGTGGCAGTCCCCGCCGTGGCAGGGAACAGCGAGCCATTGGCGTTCTGTTTGTCGAAGGGCACGCCGTTCACCATGTAATACAGCGGCGTGTAGTTGACCGCCGATGGATAGCAGCCCGCCGCGGCGCCGTTGGCTAAACCAGTGGCCGCGGTGGCAAAAGTGCAAGCCTGGGAGAGGCTCGAAATAGCCGTGGCCGGGACAGTGCTCGTGCCCGCGAAGACCACGGAAGGCGCCATCGTGTAGCCGCTCCCGCCGTTGGTAAGATCAACAGCATAGACCGAACCCGCTGCGCCCCCGGTCGAAACGGTCAAAGCAATCGTCCCGGTTGTGGCTGCAGGAATAGTGGCGCTCGGAGCAGTGTAGCCGCTGCCACCGTTGGTTATAGTGAACGAAGTTACAGTGAACGTGGCAGCTAGTGCCGCGCCCGTTCCTCCAACAGTTACCGTCGGGGCCGACGCGTAGCCTGTGCCGCCACTCACAGTCACTGTAAGAATGGCGCCGGTTGAACTCACCGTGGCCACCGTCCCAGTTGCAGCGGTGGTCGGTGTACCGCCGGTGAAGGTGAGGACATCACCCGCGACGTAGCCAGTACCGGTGCCTCCCGCAGGGACCGTGACGCTAACCACTCCGGCTGTCTGCGTAGCGGTAAGAGCAGCGCCCGTGCCTCCGACGCTTACCGCTGGAGCTGACGTATAGCCCACCCCTGGCTGCGTGACGTTGACGGTAAGAATGGCGCCCGTTGCACTCACGGTGCCCACACTTCCGGACGCGCCTGCACCACCGCCACCCGCGAAACTGACGTGATCACCCGCGACGTAGCTTGTACCGGTGCCGGCCGCTGGAACCGCGACGCCGCTAATATCCACAACAGCCGCCGCAGCTGCGGCGCTAACTGGTGTTCCGGTGTCAGTTATCGTGACCGCCGGAGGTGCCGTATAGCCAGCTCCTGAACCTCCCGCGGGCAGGGCTAGGCTAGTAATTACCTTTCCGATAGACGCAGTCGCGGTGGCACCAGACCCGATGCCGCCCGCGAGGGTCACTGTAGGATTGGCGGTGTACCCCGATCCACCGGTCGTGACTATGACCGAGCCAACCGTACCTCCAAAAGCCTTGGTGTTCGCTTCGTTGAAGCCAGGGGTATTTACGGCCGTATTGACCGCCGCGTTTTGAGCCGGGTCAATTTCGCTGAACATGGCCGGAACTTCCGCGTTGTAGTTCACGCCATTGGGGGCCGCATTTGGCAACCCGTTCATACCGGCTGGATAAGCTTGGCCTATCCCAGCGGCGTTCGTTCCACATGCCGTTGTCGTGCTGGGCGGGCAGGTGACCACCAGCATTCCGTACAAGCCCATAGGGCCCTGAATCGACGGGTGCGTGCCGGATTCCATGAGGTAGGTGCCTGGCCGCAGGTTCGTCCACGTCAACGAGGAGGTCGCACCAGCCGCCACTTCCGTGGCGAGTGACTGCGCGCGCGGCAACTGTGGTGGCGGCGTGAAGGCAGCCGCTGATCCAACTGTCGACCACGTTACCGTGTCGGTGGCCACGCCAGCATGGCTGGGGCTAGGCGTGCACGTCGTGCCGCCCGCAGGGCAAGCCGGGTTCGTGGTTCCCAACCCGCCGCCGACCTGCCCGACGATCGTCAGCGACGTGGGAATGCCATTGGCAGTCCCGGTGCCCGCAGGCAGGAAGCTGAGATTGTTGGTCAAGTTGATCGTCAGGCTGGTTCCCGTGGCAACGTAAGGAACGGTGATGACGACGGGAGACCACCCGCCAGACGCGTTCGGATTCAACGCGGCGCACGTCGCTGTAGAGCCAGTCACGGCGCTGCCGCAGAAGTAGCCCCACATGGGGACCGTCTTGCCATCGGGCATCGTGGCGTTCGCCGGCGCAGCAGTCAAATTGATCGTCTGCTGGCCAAACGCCGCCACCGCTCCGAACAACAGGAGGCTGGCTACCTTTACTGCGGCTTTCAGAGTCGCTTTGAAATTATGAGTTCTCATCGCATTCCTCGTCGTCATTTGGATTCTTCTGGATGTCATGGATTTCATGGGTTACATCGACTCGTCGATCAAAAATTCCCGGGAATCGACCAGCATCATCATCAGCATTCCGCCGGGGAAAACGTTGTTGGTGGTGATTTCGCGCTCGTTGTGCGAGTGCCACATGTACGCCCAGCCGCGTTCGCTGGCGGGGTTGGCCTGGATGTTGGAAGGCTGCAGGTTGGTGCAGAACGGTGTCGGGTTCGTGCCGGCTGGGGCAGTCACAATCGTCGTGCCTGTGACGCAGCCTGCAGACCCGGAGCCGGGGTAGGTGCCCGTGGGCCGAAGAGTCGATTGAGCGCGCAAACTAGCATCCGGACCGAAGTAGGGAGTGCCGCCATACCAGGGACCATTGGTGAAAATATTGGGATTGGGCAGAGTGGCAGGCCCGCCGCCGGTGACGTCTCCAAATGGATTGGCTTCCAGAGGCTTGTTGTGATCCTGGCACCACTCGTAGTAGTTGATTGCCTGGGTTACCGCTGCGTTGGGGGTGGGGGTGCCGCTATAGGTAGTATCGCTTGTTGCGAAGCCCGTGTTGTAACCGTAGGCGTCCGGCGTGCACGAAAGCGAGGCATTGGGATCATGCGAGAATGAATTAACTGTGTGGCCGTACGGATCCCAGTTCAGACCCCGTCCCGTAAAGTAGAAGATTCCATCGAATGCCTCTCCTGGAACCGTGTCCGTGTTGAACATCAAGAGGCCAGCCAGCTTGGTCTGATCGGATGCGCTCAGGATCAGGTTCCCGTCGCGGGCGAGGATACGCACGTGGTTGGCGTGCTCGTGGAACGGGTGTTCCCACCGGCCCTGGCCGATCGTGCGGACCAGAACCTGCTCGCCTGGATGCATGTGAGGATTGCCGTTATAGGGCTGGTGCGGATACTCAGCCGCGTAATTCGCGTCCATGAGGTCAGGCATCGAGCGGCCGTTGATCAGGAAATACGCGGGATGGTAAGGCTCGGTTGGAACGCTCAAGCTGCAACCCGGAGTCGTGGCACTGGTTGTGCATGCTTTGATTCTGACTGGATCCGAGACCTGGGCCAGCGCTTCGCGGTGAATCCCAGCATCCATTTCAGACCACTGAAACAGGTATTCGCGGTCGTAGCAGGTTTTGGCGTGATCATAAGCCGCTGTAGACAGCCGGAAGTCCTGTTCGTGCCAGTACCCGGCTGCTGCCCGATTTTGGGCCGCCAAGCCAGAAGCACAGACGGTCGGGGGGGCGGCCGGCAGGACGACGATCGCTCCGTACAGCCCCATCTCGATTTGCAGGTCGCCTTGCGTTCCGCTGTAATAGGCGTGAGTGCCCGGCATGGTGGCGGTGAAGCTATAGGTAACCGTGCCCCCATTGGGAGTTGCCTCCATCGTCAGCAAACCCTGTGTGCCGCCCGACGGCGTCACCACAAAATCGGGGATGAGAATCGACGTGTTCCCAGCCGCCGTAGGAAGGTTATTCGTCAAGGTGATTGTGACTACCTGGTTTTCCTTAACGATTAGCGTCGGGGCAGGAACTTGCATCAGGGGGCAGTTCTGGTTCGGAAAAGTTGCCCCTCCCACGGTCTGCGCGAAAGTCACAGTGCCAGCTACGCAACCGTATCCCCAAGCGTAAACAGACTCTCCATCCGGCTGGTTCAGGAAGCCCTGCTGGGCCGTCAAGTTGAATGTGCTGGAGCTACCAGCAGTAGCGGTGTTTCCGGTGATTCCAGGGGTTGCAGCGTGCGCCGCCACTGCCAGGACCAGCGCCGCGATCGGCGCCAGAAACAATCGTGCAATCGACATTGTCTTTGTCATTTTCGTCGTCCTCATTGGCTGCTCTCCTACTTGTAATGGCATGTCGTGCCACCCTTAATATCGAAGTCAGTAGCGTTGCAAATGCGGACTATGGTCATGAGCCCGCCAAAGTTCTCTTGATCGTTGGACAGGTGGTCGAGTTGGGGAGTGTAGAGATAGAAGACGCTTCCCGCCGGATAGAGCGCCGCAGCGCAGCCCGGAGTTCCGCAGCTCTGGTCGCTGGCATCCAGAATCACATCCAGCGATTCGCCGCCGCCCAGCGTGATCGAGTGCGTGTAAAACTCGAGGTTGTTCCCTGACTGATCGCGCAGCAGCTTGGCCATGTGGCCCACTTGTTTCATGGGAATCCCCAAAGTTGCCAACGTGGCATACTCCGTAACAGACAGGTCCGCGATTCGGAGAGCAGCCTTTCCTCCCACCGGAATGTCGATGATGGCCGGCAGGGGCTGCGAGTAGTGCACGCGGCCATCGGACGATTGCGTGGCCATGGGTCCGGGCTGCGCTGTGTCGGGATAGCTGCGGCCGTTCAGGAGGAAGAACTTGTCCTTCATGTCTACGAACATTTCGGGGTTGAAGGTCATGCCCACGAAATGGAAGTTGGGATCGAAGCCGTGAATTTGAAGGGCGTAGTCGGTGTCATACGCCGTGGAGCCGTCGCCGTCGTTGTAGACGTACCGTTGCGGCTGACCCAGCAAATCGAGCCCTTGCACGCCGCTGACGGAATTTGTGCTGGACCTGGGTGCCGTCAAGCTCGCGTTGCTGACAGCCGGCATCGTTGCGCTGCAGAGGATGTCGACAGCTGGATTGCATGCGGTGCGCAAATCCGGGCTTACTCCCGTCGGCAAGCCGATTCCGTTCTGATATCCGAGATAGGTGTTGAGGTTTCCGCCCGCAGGGACGCGATTCTGACGCGGGCGCACATAAAGTTGCGAGACCATGCCCATCTGCAAGTGCTCGGGCGGCGTGATGTGGCAGTGCCAGAAGTAGGTTCCGGCATCCGGCGCCAGGTAGTAATAGGTGAAGCTGCCGCCGATGTTGATGGCGACTGAAGCGTCCGGCACACCGTCGTACACGGACGAAGCGTTGGGATATCCGTGGAAGTGAATGGTGTGCTGTTCGAACAAGTCCGGCCGCATGATCATGCCGACGTTGGTCAGAGTGAGGAAGAACTCGTCGTCCTCATCAAATGCCGAGAGCGGCGCCGGAATGTTGCCGTTCATCGCGCCGATGTCCATGATCTGGCGCGGGTCCACGTGGCCATCAATGCCGTTCGCGGGGAGGCTCGGGCACGGAAGCGCAGTGCCCGGGGTTGCCGCCGCCGCCGCGTTTCCAGCGATGCAATCCAGGTCGGGAGTTATTCCAACCGCTCCGTTCCATTGAAATGGCGCGCCGGGCAGCGTACCGATGCCCGGTGTGTATGCGGACCCGCTGTCGGCGGCTCCGTCGGTCGTAGCCGGATCGCCGGGCAGCAGAATTCCCGTGGTTGTCGCTGGGTTCGGCACTACGCCTAAAAACGAGGCGTAGGGCTGGTTATATATGTACGGCGGCTCAGCGCCCGTAAAACCGTTGGCGATGTCCGCGAGTCCGGACAATGGCCCGAAGGAAAACATGAACGTCTGAACGCCATTCGCCATCGTCGAGTAACCGTCCCCACCCGAAACCTGCTGACACTTGATCGCGCCGTTCTGGTTCGAAGTCGGTATCAGATATCCCAACGAATTTCCTTGGGCGTCTTTTGCTGGGCCGAATTGTGTCGGCCCGGTGTATGCAGGCTCGGCATTATTCACGCCACTGTTCCCAGGATCTAGGTGCGTGACAGTGCTGGTCGGGCACTGCACCCGGAATGACTGCGCGCTTGCCGGCAGCGCTGCAATACATACCAGCCCCACTAGAAGCCAAAGAATCCCCAACTTTCTGCTTGCCATGCTTCCTCCTCGACCCCGCGTCTAGCGGCTCTTCCTCAGGTCGGTGCTTATGTGTGGTCACAAGTGCAACAAGCGGGAGCCTGCCGCACCCAGAGATTGTCATCGGGTTCGGTCAACTAATCTTTGCTAATGAGCAAATACGATACAAAAAACGGACTTACAGCACGGCTATGCTATTTGGCGCACAACATGAAGATGTATTTCTCAAGGTTGTTGTAGTGGCGCACAAATCAGTATGTGATTGTCATATGTGAAAAAATATTGATGTAAATGAAACAGAAAGTACGAAGTCGTTCAGATTTTAGGAAAAGTGACGAAAAGTGCACAATAGCCGCTTCGTACCATCGGTACTACCCCATCGTTTTCCTTCTGCGAAGAAGCTCGAGAAGCTCGTCCGACCGACCGCGAATTCACCAAACGATGACAAACTGCGGTGGACTCTGCTTGGAGTTTGTCTAAACCTTGTTTCGAAGAGGTGATCGCGTTCCGTTCACGCGAATTGCGCCTGGCGGGACGACTGCGAACGAAATGGAAGAAAGATTCATTGGCGCGAAGGATGGCCAAAGAAATCAAGGATGTAAATATAATAGTTATGCAGAAAATTTTATGACAAGCTAAATTGCGTTCAGTGGGAAGCGGACCACCGCGCCGCTGCTCCAGCGCTTTCCCGCCACGGCCAGCAGATCCGTGGATACCTCGTTTTACCCTTACGACCCACTGCCATCCATGCGGTCAATGTCCGTGGTATAAAATAATGTCTAACATTTTCTCGACGGATTCGTCGAAACATTCCGAGGGAAGGCTTACATGAGAGTGTGTTCTGTGGCTATGGCCCGCGCCATGGCCGTCGCGCTGGTTCTCGCCGCAGGCTCCTGGCCTATTTCTACGCCGGCAGATACTGCCGCCGAGCATTTGTCCAAGGGAGAGGCGCTTTTCGCGGCCAGGGACTTCAGCGGCGCTATTCACGAGTACCGGGAGGCGGTCCGGCTGAAACCGCGCGATCCAAGAGCGCATTTCGATCTCGGTCTTGCCTTGAAGTCGAAGGACGACCTGGACGAGGCTCTCTCAGAATATCGAGAAGCGATCCGGCTCGAGCCAAATCTGGCAGAAGCGCACGTGAACATCGGATCCATTCTTCAGGCGAAGAACGATCTTGACGGCGCAATCTCAGAATACCGGGAAGCCGCCCGGCTCAAGCCGGGTCTTGCTCTCGCGCACGCCCGCCTCGGCTCACTGCTTCGACTCGAACAAAAGACGAATGAGGCCGAAACCGAATTGAGGGAAGCAGTACGCCTCGACCCCAGCATTCCCGAAGCGCACCAAGATCTCGGGCTCGTGCTTGGCTCGAAGCGCGACATGGTAGGCGCCACGATTGAGCTGCGCCGAGCCGTGCAGATGGACCCCAGCCTCTTCGAAGCGCATATGGGGCTCGGTAGCGCCTTGCGCGCCGCCGGCGATTTGAAGGGATCTATAGCCGAGTATCGTGCAGCAGTTCGAGTGGACGCGAAATCTGCGTACGCGCATTACAACCTAGGGTCTGCCTTGCTGGTGCACGGCGATCGAGACGAGGCCGCAAAAGAGTTGGCGGAGGCCGAACGCTTGAACCCGAAGCTCAAGAAGCCAGAAAACAGACCCCGGCCAACACAGCATTAGGCAAATTGATCCACAGCTATGAAAAACAAAATTTCAAATGATACAAGGATCACCGGGACACCTTTCGAAGGTCCGCTGCTCCTAGAGCGAGCTTGTGCTTCGGGGAAACATCGCATGAGAGTTAGTCGAAACTTTGCCGTATTGGTCCTGATATTCCTCAGCGTCCCGATCTTATCCGCACAGGACAAGAAACCCGCGAATGACGCTGCCGCGCCGCCGAACGTGGTGCTCCTCGTGAATCAGGATTTCCCGGCCGGGAAAGCCGCCGAGCGCCAGAAGTTCTTGGTCAATATATCGCGGGCCTGTGACCGTCTGGGCGCTCCGAGTTATTGGATCGACTTACAATCCCTTACCGGAACGCAGCAAGCGATCTCCTTTGATCCCTTCGATTCTTACGAACAGGTAGGACAGGCCAACGCGGAGTGGCGCCCATTTTTTGCCGCACACCCCGACCTCGCACGGATGCAAGACGGAATTGACGCCCTTCTATTGAACCAACGCACGAGCATCGCCGTGCGCCGCGACGACCTCGGCTACTTGGCCGAAGCGATCGATCTGTCGGAGGCGCGCTACATGCGGGTGCGTGAAATTCACCTCTTCCCCGGACATGAAAATGACGCGGCCGAAGCTTTCAAGATTCTCGCGGATGCCTACGCCAAAATTCAAGCAGATACGCCCTGGGTCGTGTACGAGGTTAATGTGGGCATGCCTTCACCTACGTTCGTGGTTTTCCTTCCTATGTCTGAACTCAGGCAAAACGACGATCTCCTCGCGTGGAATTTGGATCTTATGGAGGCGGAGGGCGAACAAGGCCGCGAGACCTTGCAGCGAATCGCTCGCGAAGCGTATGCCACGACAGAGAGCAATCTGTATGCGGTGAGTCCGGAGATGTCGCATGTGTCGAAGGATTTTGCGGGCGCCGATCCGGATTTTTGGTTGCATCATGAAGCGCCGGACGCCAAGCCGGATCCGAAGCCTGACCCAAAGGCGACTGCAAAGCGCTCAAACAAATAGAGGTGGAGCCCTACTACTTTGTGGAACATGGTTTAAATATTAAGCGAATTCGTTCCGCTTGAAGTGCGGTAAACTGAACATCTGTGTAGCCTGGGCTCAAAGGGAGCTGGCGAGCAGGCCGCATCGTGAAGCTGTGAATTTGCAGGAAGTGCGAAAGCGGCGTTAAGAACACCCAGCGTTTATGCCTGCAGGACTTATTCATCAAAAAGCCTGATTGGCGGTGTGATCCAGCGCAAGTGGGTGAGGTTATGTTCGTTGGCTAGCAAGGACAGATTTCGCGAAAGCATTTCGAAGGTCGGCATCGTTCAGCGCTTCACGCGTTGGCTCGACGCAATGCCTCGCCCTCCGATCGCGATCGAGATCGCCTGGGACCGGATCTCTGCGGTCCGATGGTCACGTGCGGGATCAGTGGAGGAATTTGCCGTTGAGGCGATACCGGCGGGCGCCATTGTGCCGTCCGCTGTCGAAACAAACATAGCAGACGCTGCCGGTGTGCGTTCCGCAATGTCCGCTGTCTGTAGCCGCATCCACGCCTCTGACGAAGACGCCACTCTATTGTTGCCGGATCCGGTGGTTCGCGTTTTTGTGCAGCACTTCGATGAGTTCCCCCGCTTACCGCAAGAGGCGGTTCCCATGCTTCGGTGGAAACTGAAAAAGAGCGTGCCATTCGACATGGCGGACACCGTCCTGTCCTACGTGCGACAGGCAGCGCAGGAAAATGGGGTAGATGTTGTCACCGCGATTGCGCGGCTCCGCGTTGTCCGAGAATACGAGGAACTGCTGGAATCAGCGGGTGTCCGGGCTGGCGTGGTTTCGAGTTCATCGCTGGCGGCACTGGCGTTACTCGAAGACAGCCATTCTACCTTGCTTGCGCGAATATCGGATCAGGCGCTCACGACGGCTATCGTCCGTGACGGTGTACTCTGCGGATTCCGCTGCACGGAACTTCCCGCGCGCGGTGTGGAGTTGACGCCTAAAATACTCCTCGACGAGATTTACCCGATCGCGGCCTACTATCAGGACTCCTGGCATGCCACTATTGAATCTGTATGCGTTTCCGGAATTGCCGGCAGGTTCCGCGAGTTCGTCCAGCCGATGGAGAGCGAATTTCACTGCAAGGTTCGGCCTTTGCTGGATACGGCGGCCGCGGGTGGACGTGTACCGGAATCCGCTCGGCCTCTGGCGGATAATGGCCTGGACGGTCTGGTGGGCTGTATGCTGAGTCGGGTGTAATTCGGTACGGGCGGCCAGCGCAGGCGCTTGCCGCAGCCGAGAATTTGGAAAGCGTGTGGAGAGGAGGAACGCGTCCGCGCTCTACTTGGAGCCCGCCGCTGACAGGATATGAGAGTCCCAGTAAACCTGGCGACGAACCCAATGGAGACGCATCGCCGGTTCCTGACCCTTTATGGAACCCTGGTGAGCCTTGCCGCTATCCTGTTTGTCATCCTTGGCTGGCATGCAAACACCGTTCGAAAGACGGATGCTGCATTCCGCGTTGAGAGAGAAAGACTCGCTTCGCAAGTCGATTCACTGACGAACCAGCGCCAACAGCTGGACCACTTCTTCATGCAGCCGGAAAACGCCAAGCTGCACGGCCGCGCGATGTTCGTGAACTCGATCATCGACGCGCAGAGCTTCAACTGGACGCAAATGTTCATGGATTTGGAGCAGATATTGCCGGGCGGCGCTCGCGTTATGAGCATTGAGCCAAAGCAAGTGGGTGGGCAAGCGGCTGTAAGACTCACAGTTGGCGCGACGAATGAAGACGCCAAGCGCGATTTTCTGAACGCCCTCGAGAAATCTGATGTCTTCTCGCACGTCGAGCTGAGCAGCGTCCGCGCCGCTAACCGTCCGAGCGACACCGATCAAATCATTCTGGAACTGACGGTCTTCTATTCGAGGACATAAGTGCGAAGCGACTTCAAGCAAAAGAAAGCAATCATTCTTGGGACACTCGCGACTCTAGTCGTTTTCGATGTCGCCATGGCGGCGTATTCCATTCGAATGGCTTCCTCGACGGTGTCGCCGCAACACGAAATCGCAACACAAACGGCACTTTTGAAGCTGTTGGCGGCGGACGTGAAACGAGCTCGCGAGATCCAGCAGGCGATGCCCACAACCAAAGCAGATTGTGAGCGATTCGAAAATTCTCTTCCTCCTGCCGGCTCTGGGTATTCCGTAATTTCTGCAGAGCTTGAAGACGTCAGCCGTAAGGCGGGGCTGCAAATTGCCTCCCTCTCCTTCCATCCGAAGGAGTTGGCCGGCAACGGCATCACCGAAGTCGTCCTGGATGCCAGCGTGAGTGGGAGCTACAAGAACGTCGTTGAATTCTTGAATGGATTGCAACGCTCGAAAAACCACTACATCGTCGATGATCTAAGTCTCGCGAATGACCGGGGCGGACAGGGTGGCAGCTCAGACGTCCGGGTCGATTTGCATTTGAGGTCGTATTTCAAGGCTGCGGCATGAAGAAGAAAGTTGCAATCGAAGCCGGTGCGCTCGGAGTGCTACTCGCCGCGCTTGGGGGAACGCTCTGGTACTTCAATTCGGGTTCGTCCGGGCAGTCCGTGGCAGCGACGACGCGCTCCGTCGCTTATAAGCCGATGGGAGTCGAGAATCCGCAAATTCATTGGTATCGGCTGGACGAGACGCAACGGACAGAATACAAATCTTCCGGCCGTGACATTTTTAGCTTGAAACTGCCGCCGCCACCGCCACCACCTGCACCCGTTCAAGTTGCTGAAGTAGAGCCCGCTCCCCCGCCGCCACCGCCGCCACCACCACCTCCGAAGTTGCCGCTAAAGTTTTATGGATATGGTGCTGTTCCTAACAGTCCCGGACGACGCGCATTCCTAACCGATGGACAAGCGGTCTACATCGTTGCGGAAGGCGACACAGTGCTGGGCCGGTATCGAGTTCTCAAGATCAACACGATGAGTCTCGACTTCGAGGAAATCTCCAGCGGCCGGCGCGCTTCTACCCCTCTCGAAGATCAGGGCCAAGGGAATTGAACACTCCTGACGGGTCAACTGACGGCACACCAACCACAAATTAGTGCCCCGTGGGTTCAGTGAATTGCGGAGAGTATTTCGAGACTATTGCGGTGGAGCTGTTTGCAATGGCGGGGGCTGCGCACCTCGCTGGTTCAACTGCCGCCGTTGCTCATACATGCTCAGGAGCTGCTGTGAGATGTTTTCTGGCGTCGGGGACGCAGGAGGACTCGGGTGAGCGACGACATCCGCCATTGATCCCGGGTCACCGGCTGTGGGCGTCGTTGTCGCCACAGGCACACTTGGTGCTGCGGCTGGTGTGGAGTCGGTAGCCGCTGGAGCCGCTGGGGTTTCCGGTGGCGCAGGGTTCTCCTGTGGAGCGTCCGTTGTTTCGGGCCTCGCTCCCTGGAACCGGCGCATAGCCATGCGCGCGGGCGTGTCCTGTGACGGCCCAGGCCCAGGAGTGCCGGGCGTTGATTCCGCATGCGGCGTGAGCAGAACGCTGCGGATCCCGTCCGCATCCGTAGCCGACCCTTGAATGACGAAGTCCAGGTCGGTCCCGCTCAACAGATCACTGAGAACTTTTCGAGCGGGCCCCGGCCCAAGGCGCGCCCATACGCGCTCAGTGGAGGCGTTCGCGGGAAGCTCGATGTTTGCTCCCAAAACAGCGTGCAGCGTGTTCATGACGTCGGACAGCATGGAGTTCTCGGCAACGATTGTCAGCTGTCCGCCTTCGTAGGTAATCTTGGGAGGGACCGCGACCGGAGATCCGCCTGTAGACTGAGTTTGTGACGCTTGTGGATCCGCGGCTTGTTTGTCGTCCGGAGGAAATGGTCTCGCTTGCGTCACGGCGCCTAGCCCTGCAAGAAGCAGCGCGGCTGACACAATTATCTGGACCCTGCCGTTCACGGTTTTACTGTTTACCACAGATCACCTGGTCTGTCACTTCAAATTGAGGTGCTGAACCTTCGGGCTGCTCACTCGGCGTGGTGCGATGACAAACTTGAAGCCACTCATTTACCAATCCGCATCGGCTGCATTGGCGGGTGCTGCTTTCGCTTAGTGGCATCGAGTCACTTCATCGCTTCAAGGGCATTTGACCTACGGTTTCGGACAGTTCCTGAAGTGACTGCACGTTGTGAACGGAAACGCTCTCTCGCGCTGTTTTGACGATGCCGCGTTTGTCCCAATCCGATAGCAGGCGGCTCACGGTGAATAGCGTAGTGCCCACGAGCTGCGCCAACTCCTCGCGAGAAATGCTGATCTCGACCGTTCCGTTCGAACGATGACCAATTTGACCCATGAGCCGGACAATCTGGCGGCTCAAGCGGGAGGCTACTCTCTCGGTGGAAATCTCGCGGAAGCGGTCCTGCATGTCTCCCAATTGCTTGCTGAATGTGTACGCCACATTGAGCCGCATCGCAGGATATTGTTTTGACATGCATTCGAAATCGATTGCGTCCCAAACGAGCGCGGTAGAGTGCCGGAGCGCTTGCGCCGTAGAGCAATGCCGACCTTCGGTGGACAATCCAAGTGTCCCGATCAATTCGCCTGGCCCATAGACCCGCAGAATTACCGCGGAGCCATTCGGGCCGAACTGAATCATTTTCGCGGAGCCCGAGGTCAGCAGCACAACCTGCCGCACCGGGTCTCCCTCGAGGTGAATCGTGTGGCTGCGAGGGTATTCGCGTTCGCGTGCTTTGGATACGACTTCCGCGCAGTCGCGTGGTGAGAGATTCGAGAAAAGTGGGAAATGCTGGACCAGCGTAACACGGTGACTCGTGGCAGCTTCTCTGGCGTAACCCAATCGGTTGACAGGAAGCATCGGACTGTGTCCAACGAGCCGCCCTTCAGATCCAGACTTCATTCTTCCATCAAAATTAGGTCTTGTTCCCATAGGATTGTTGAGATAGCTCATCGCAGCTGTCCAAAGAGAGTTTGTCTACAACGAAAACACCCGTACCGGAGTACTACAAGTACTGTATTCGATTCCTCGATCGCTAATTATCACCGACGATTACCGCACCGCCGTCGTGGGCCTTGAATAGCAATTACCCTTCCATTGATAGAAGCTCTCAAAGGCTGATTATCGTTGAGGTTCCGCGAGGTGCGCGGGGAGCCGATGGCAAAAGTGGCTAGGAAAACGACAAAAGAGGAAACTTTCTTGCAGAAAAGTTCCCCTGTTGACTGGCAAACACTTCCGCTTGCCTACAGGGCTCGATCGGCGGGCCGAATACGGGCGGTAGTACTCACTTAGTACTTCAGTCCCAAGCTGCGACCCCACTGACTACGGAGGAGAGAAGGGATCGGAAAGCCCGAAAAGCGCCGCTGAGGATGGGCGCACTTGCCCAGCATGGCGGCATCTACAGGAATGCAAGGAGGGCGCTTCGTGGCAGCGTCGGGCAACAGTAGCGCTACCCGTCGCTGCACGATGGGCCTAAATCGTCCCTCCAGTGCTATAACCGCGGGAGCTTGGCCGCCGGGGCAGCGGCGGGAGTGGGCGCACCCGGCGGCAGTGCTGTTTGTGGTGTCTTATTCTGCGGCGCGGCCGGCGTATCGCTCGGCTTGGTTTGACCCTTCGGGTTCTCAGGGGCCGCCGGTTTTTCTACCTTATATCGAAGCCCGATACTGGTGTTTGTGCCTACGTCAATCGAACGCAGATTTTCGTTGGTGACTTCGTCGGCCCGCACGATGTGAGGCGTGATGGCGAAGACGATCTCATTCTGCGTGTGATCTCTATTCTCCTGGCCGAAGAGGTACTTCAGGATGGGTATGTTGGCAATCCAGGGGTATCCACTCAACGATTGCGTTTCCGTGTCCTCCAAGATCCCACCTACAAGGTTGACCTCACCGTCCTCCAACCGGGTCTCATGCTCGATTCGGCGCTGGCCGATGACCGGTTGGCTGATCCCTCCAATATTGTTTGTGCCCGTGACGGAGGAAATCTCCAGAACCATCTTCAGCGTAACCTCGTGATCCGAATGGATGTGAGGAGTAATGTCGACGTTCACTCCGACGTCGAGGTATTGGAACTGGGTGTTCACGAGCGGGCTGACGCTCCCGCCGCCGATCCCGGGCGAGTAGGATCCCGTCGCAACCGGCACGCGGTCGCCAATCTTCAAGCTTGCCTTTTCATCGTTGAGCGCCCGGATCTCCGGATTCTGAATGAGCTTCGTGTTGCTGTCGGACATGAGAGCCGTAAAAGTGGCACTGGGAATAGGAGTGACGAGACTGTTTCCAAACAATGAGCCAACTTTTACAAGGCCGCTCAAACTTCCACCACTCGCGCCGGAGCCGCTACTGAGTGGGCTTATGCTGGTCGACGTGGGCACGGTTGTGCCGAGGTTATACATCCTATCTTTGCTGACTTGCATGACAGCAACGTCAATAATGACTTCGGGTTTCGGTTTGTCGAAGTCCGAAACCAGCTTCTCGGCCAGAACCAACTGGTCCGGCGTGGCTCGCAGCGTGATGGAGCTATGAGTCGCATTGACCTGAATCCGGCTGACGTCAAGCATTCCCTTCAACGAGCCAACCACCTCCTGTAATTCGGCCGGGGTCGAGACGTTGTGAAGATAGAATGTCTTCATTATGCTGGATTCCAGCTCCTTGCGTTTGCCTTCCGCCGCCACAAAGATGGCCGTCGGGGAAATCGGCCGCCAGAATGTTTTGGATTCCAAGGCGACCATCCTCAGCGCCTCATCCATCATCACTTCGTTCAGTTCAATAGTGATCTTCTGAGGCTTGTAGTCCAAGTCAAAAAGGACGTTAATCCCGCCGAGTTTTCCGATTGTCTTGTACACGTTGTCCGCTGTGGTCGTCATTCGCAACGTGATTGGGGTATTCGGAGAAGGCTGCAATTCTATCGGGCCTTCCGCATTTTCAACCTGCTTGGCCAGCTGAGAATTCGCTTCGGATACGCTCGCTTCCGCGGACTCCGCCTTCCGTTTAATAAGCATCGCGACACGTCGCGCCTCAGAGGCAGCGACGAAGTTGGTGCTATCAATCTCAGCCGCGCGCTGGAACTCGATGAGGGCTCCTTCCATGTCCTGGTTCTCGAGGAATTGCCGGCCTTTTGTGACGTGTTCGATGGCGGCCGCGGTTCTCATCCGCAGGTAGCCATCAATGTATCTAGGCTCTTTCGGTCTTAGCGAGAACGCCTGCTTGTACGCGTCGTAGGCGGCGTCGTACTGGTTCAGCGACTCGGCGTGCTGGCCGCGCTTGTACGCGGACTTCGCATCATCCGAAAAGGTCGGAACCGGATAGCTGGGGATACCAATCGCCAAGATGAGAATCGAACAAAGGATAGCTCGTAGGTTATTCATATATTTATAGTTACCGTCAACCCGAAACCCGTTTGCTATGAGACCGTCGATTAAGTTAGACGCGTGGCCGGACTCTATGACTGTTCGCAACTGCTAAAAAATCCCTCTCAGCGTCGTATGTGCAAAAAATTGGTCCAATCCGGTAGATAGCATAGGGTAAATCCGCAAAATTTTACTTGCTATGGCGCAAACATTTGCACATCGGATACTTTGTCGAAACAAAGGCCGATCCGCAGTCTTCAGCCTGGCTTGCGAGAAAGAGCTGGCGAGAACGAGGCCGTACTTCACCACTTGGAAGAGCGCGGCCTTCCGTAAACGCTGCGGTGAGAAGAAAAACGCAGGCTTGACGTTTTGGGTGTTGAAGTCTTTGAGTACAGTTGCGCCATGCGTTTGCCAGGGTCCGTGTCCTGCAGTTGCGGCGAGTTCAGTTTCAGGCTGTTGAAATCACGGACAATTCGAGAGACGTAGTTGATGGTTTCCCGGTAGGGAGGCAGGCCGTGGTATTGGTCAACGCGCTCGGGGCCGGCATTGTATGCCGCCAGCGCTTTGATGATGTCATTGTTGTACAGGGCCAAGAGTTCGCTCAAGTAGCGCGTTCCGCCTTCCACATTGGCGGCTGGATCCATGGGATTCGCAACGCCGAGACTCGCAGCCGTCTTGGGCATGAGCTGCATCAGGCCCTGGGCGCCCTTGGGCGAAATCGCGCGCGGATCGAAATTGCTCTCGGCGTGAATGACGCTGATCACTAGATCGGGATCGACGCGGTTGCGGCTGCTCGCGGCACTGACCATATCTCCAATGTTGGCTGGCCGAATCGGAGCCGAAATTTGCCCTTGAGTCTGCGTCTCAGGCCGCGCCTGTGGCGGCGGTGCGAGCGGTTCCTCCGCAGGCTCAAAACGGACAATTTGATCTCGCGGAATATCTACGTAATTGTCTGGCGCGTCGCTCAGGTACAGACGGGCCATCTGGTCGATCACCTCGCGACGTTCATGCCGAATCGTTGCACCATTCCGAAGGACGGCCACTTCCGCGCAAAACGCGGAAACGCCCGCCATCACGAGCATGACCAAGACGAGGCTAAGTTTGAATGCGAATTTCATTCCTAGCAGGCACACTCTTCGAGAGCCGGCCCTTGATGAGGCATGGACAGACATAGCCACTTATAGGGTCCAATATGCGCAACAATTTGTCATTGACGTGCCGCAAGAAGGACGTCAGGGCTGATTTTCAGCGACGAAACGCGCCGTGGTTTTGGAAGCCGCGCGCTGCGCAGGCCATCGTTGGCATTTGCCCGCTTCCCAACCTGCTACCGTACGTGGATACTACGACCATGAGCTCCCGCACCGCCGCGGTCCTGGGCGAAATTGGATTGCCCGCTCCTCTTCGTGAACTGGCATCGCGCAAGTGGGACGTGATCATTATCGGAGCCGGACACAACGGTCTGGCGTGCGCAACGTATTTGGCCCGCTCTGGCAAGCACGTGCTGGTGCTTGAGAGCCGCAAGCGAGTCGGTGGCGCTTGCACGATGGAGGAAACTTTTCTCGGCGTGCGCATGTCTCCCTGCGCCTATTTGGCTGGGCTGCTGCATCCGTTGGTTGTCTCGGAGTTGGACCTGCCGAAGCGCGGGTTTCATTGGACTCCCGCCGTCCATGGCCTGTTTGTACCGTTCCTTGATGGCTCCAGTGTGCAGCTCTGGGATGATGACGATGAGTGCGAGGAAGAAATTCGCAGATTCGCTCCAGGGGATGTGACAGGCTGGCGCGCGATGAGCGACGTGCTCCGCAGATTGCGCGACGCCTTGCGTCCGGCGGGCGACGGTGATCTCTGGATCGGCGAGCCTCCAACACGCGAGCAGATTGAGGAGCGGCTCGGACACGATGAGGAAGCTGTTCACGTGCTCTTCGATTGGTCGATGGCCGAATTCGTTGAACACTACTTGGGCGACGAACGGCTGCAGATCGCGTACCTCGGCCAAGGGGTTATTGGGACCAACGCCAGCCCGTTCGACGCGGGAACCGCCAGCATCCGCTTTCATCATTCTTCTGGACGACTCTGCGGGATGCCTGGAATGTGGGGCTACGTGAAGGGCGGCATGGGGATGGTGTCGTTTTATTTCTGCGATGCGGCGCGCGAAACCGGGGCGACCGTCGCCTGCGGCGTTCCGGTGGCGCAGATCGTGCCTGCGAAAGGCGTACTGCTCGAAGGCGGCGAACTCATTGCTGCGCCAGTCCTGATTTCGAATGCCGATCCGCGTCAAACTCTGCGACTACTAGGCGCAGCGGCCGATCCGGCGTGGCGCAAACGCGTCGAAGAGATTCCGATCGAAGGCTGCACGGTAAAATTGAATGTGCTGCTGCGCGAGTTGCCCAACTTCAATGCGCGTCCCGGAACCGATCAGCCGCATCACTACGGACAAATCAACGCACCGCTGACCAAAGCGGAGTGGAAGGCTGGATTTGCGGCTGCGCGTCGCGGCGAATTGCCTGAGCATCTCTGGTGTGAACTCTATTTCCAGAGCGTGCATGATCGATCCGTTGTAGCGAACGGGCAGCACACGATGAGCGTTTTTGCGCAGTACGTCCCATATGAATTCGCACGTGGCTCGTGGGATGAGCGGCGAAGCGAAGTCCGCCAGCTCGCGCTCAATTCTCTGGCGCGCTTTTGCTCCAATATTGACAGCGCCTTCGTCGATGCGCAGGTGCTCGGTCCACCGGACATCGAACGAAAAGTTGGACTCACGGGCGGCCACATCTTTCAGGGAGAGTGCTTGCCTCCGTACATGTGGTCCAACCGGCTTTCAGCGCGCACGCCCATGCCGGGAGTTTACTTGTGCGGGGCTTGCACCCACCCGGGCGGCAGCGTCATCGGCATCAACGGGCGTAACGCGGCGATGGCGGTGCTCCGTGATACCCGGTAGTTTCGAACGCTCCACTCTGTAAGGTATGCTTCGCACGCATGTCCACTGAACCCGCGCTGAAGCGTGGTTTGGGATTTCGCGACCTCGCGCTCTTCTACGTTGTGAGCGGGCTGAGTGTCCGCTGGACCGCCACGGCAGCCGCAGCCGGACCAGGCACGCTCGTCATTTGGATCTTCGGACTCGTCGGATTTTTCATCCCTTTGGCAGCAAGCGTCCTCGAACTCTCCTCACGCTACCCACAAGAAGGCGGCCTCTACGTTTGGACGCGAGAGGCTTTCGGCGATTTCTGCGGCTTCATTGCCGCCTGGATGTACTGGATGAGTAACCTTCCCTACTTCCCGGGAGTACTCTATTTCGGGGCAGGCTCGGTCCTCTTTGCTTTTGGCGCCCGTGGGCAGAGCTTCGCGGCCAGTGCCACTTACTACGCCACGTTTGCGATCGCGTGCCTCGCCATTATCACCGGTCTCAACATTTTGGGCGTCAACGCTGGCAAATGGCTCAACAATATTGGTTCCCTTGGCAGTGTTGTGCCGCTCGTTGCGCTTGTTGTGCTGGCCGCTGTTTCCGCTTGGCGCTTTGGACCCGCGACACACTTCACTTGGGCAAACTTGGTTCCGCATTTTTCGCTGAGGAATGCGGTCTTTTGGGCCACGATTTTTTTCGCCTATGGCGGATGCGAGGCAGGCTCCTTCATGGGCGATGAGATTGAGAATCCGCGACGCACGATTCCCCGCGCTTTGCTGACTGGAGGCACGGTGCTCGCTGTCGGATATCTCGCTGGCACCGCTGCGCTTCTAAGCGCAGTGCCCAGTGATGCGCTTCGCGGTCCGGACGGTTTCGTCCTGGGCGTGCAAGCACTTTGCGAGCGACTGGGACTCGCGTGGTTGCTGGCGCCTCTCGCGCTGCTGGTTGGGCTCAATGCGGTCGGCGGCGCTGCGGCGTTCCTGTCGTCAACCTCTCGTCTGCCCTTTGTTGCCGGCGTCGATCACTACCTGCCGGCGGCCTTCGGGCGAATTCACCGCCGTTTTGGCACTCCCTGGGTCGCGATTGGCGTCTACGGCCTCGCGAGCGTGATCCTTGCGCTCCTCAGCCAGGCCGGAACCACTGTACGCAGCGCGTATGCGGTGCTTATAAGCATGTCGATCATCGCGTATTTCCTGCCGTATCTTCTCCTGTTCGCTTCCTTGATTCGACTCCAAAGCCGGCCAGCGATGCCGGAAGTCATGCGAGTTCCCGGAGGGCGACGCGTCGCTGTCGCTCTAGCGGCGATTGGTTTGATCTGCACGTCCCTGACGATCGTTCTGTCTGTTATCCCGCCAGCGGAAGAAGGGCACAAAACACTTGCTGTAACGAAAGTGCTCGTTGCTACTGCAGCATTGATTGGAGCCGGCGTGGCAGTATTTGTCTTGGCGCGGCGCAAACGAACCATGCCACCCGGCCCGACCTCACTGTGAGAACCTCACGCAATACTTGCGCTAGACGGCATGAACTGGGATGTTGCTCTGCGAAAGCCCGCCTTGCTGAGCGTTCGGCATGTTCGTGAACGGGTTGCCATCCGCGGGAAGGTTCAAGCTCCCGTCAGGATTTTGGGCATTTTGCTGGAGCAGCGAGATCATCTTTTGGAAGGCCGAAGCGCCGTTCGCGCCCGCCACATTGGCAAGTTCAGGAAGATCGGTTAGCAGAGCGACATACGTCTGGCCGAGCGGCGCGCCGCCCGTGGCCGGCATCCGTTGCAGGATGCGATCCAGCGAAACGCCGAGATAGTCGGTGAGAAATTCCAGAAACATCACGCCCGCGCCATTGCCGTCGGTAGACTGATCGTTCTGCGAGTTGTCGTTGACCCAGTCGGGATGGCCGTCCTGCCACCACTGCTGCGCCACGGCGCCACTGAATCCAGGAATCAGCGCGATTTCCGGCGCAAGCTTGAACGCCAAAACCCTGCTGACTGCTTCGCCGTCGGTGTTGCCTGGGTTCGCTTTTCCCGTCAGCAGCTGGAAGCTTTCGACAATCTCCGCAGCAAAGAGCGCGGTGGAGAGATATTGACGGCCGGCAACGGCACTGGCCGCAGCGCGGACCAGCTTGAGAAGCTCTTGATTCGCCTGAACAAGCTGGCGCGCGGCATCTGCCGGCTGGGTTTTGGCCTGGTCATGGTGTGGGCGCGCGGGAGTTTTTGCGGGAATGGCCGAGCGGTTTCGAGTCTCGGCCGCTGCCTTCAGAGCCGCTGTACATTGAGTGACCGTCCTCAAGGCTTCTTGGATGGCCGCCGGCTTCGCTTTCTTTAGTCTTGGATCATCCGTGTGAACCACCCCGAGAAGGCCGGAGGTGCCCGCGAACATCGGGAAAAGGTGAGGTATTTTCACGTTTGCCGGGGATATCGTGGTACCGAGGCCAGAGCCGGCCGAATAACTCCCGGACACATTCAAGCTGTCGACGACGATTCGATCGAAGTCAGCCTGAGAGTTGCCTTCGATATGAAACGCTCCGTAGCCGCCTTGGGTGCTCCCAGAAACAAATACGAGGGACTTTACGGTGTGTCCAGATGGACTCTGAAAGCTTGGCAGGTCCACACTGCCGTAAACCGCGGAGACCTGTTTATAAATGTAGTCGGCGTTCGACTGGGATCCGGTGTCGGGCGCCGTCCCTAAAAGTTCTTTCGCAGCCGGTTGAGCGTCGATGTCCCCAGGAAGAGTGCCAAAATAAACATCCACTAACCCCTGGGGAGATGAACCGCTAAACTGGCTGCCCGGCGGCGGAATCTGGGATGGGTTTTGAATCTGCGTCGGATCAATCGTGCTTGCCAAAGTTTTTTTGGGTCTTGCCATGTCAGCTCCTTTCATTCATGCCGTCTCGCGGGTAAGAAATGTCGATCGTGGCTTCGGTCATGATTTTCGAACTATTCAAGATCTGATTGGCCGAGCGTGCCTTTCGGCAGAACACCAGGATTTCGGGTCACCGTTTGCGAGAACATGGGGAAGTAACTCCGCTGTACCAATCTCTGATCGCCATGACGCGGGCGGGGGCAGTAATGGCTGGCTCAACCATACCACTCAAGCGCGAAGCGGAGCCGCACGATCCTGCTCCAAATTCTTGTTGGTAAACGGTTGCTGAAAGGAGGGATTGTCCGAGCGGTCACAGGCCACTCACAACGCATTCTTGGCGCATCCGACGCCTGCTCTGAGGTATAGCGTCCCTTCGATTTCAAGATTGGCCGGTCCGCTTAACCCACATATGGGATCAATACGGCCGCCGTAACAACACAAAACCATAGGAGCAATTCCGCAAAGCCCGCGACCTTGGCCAGCGGAGGCATTTCCGGCGCGCTCTCCCACGCAGGCGCATTTCGCTGAACCGCAATGTGGAGCGCCAGTCCCAAGGGAATCAGCAGGCCCAGTTTAGTAAGGAAGGCAGCGTTTACGAGATAGGTCTCCGCTGAGACCGAAAACAGCAAAAATCCGCCGGTCACTGCTGTCGCAAATCCTATCCAGTTCCAGACAAACAACGCATCAGACAATTGCAACGGCTTGGTGGACTTTTTGCCGACTCCAATAAGACTCAGGTCGACAGCCACGTTGGTCCCAATCCACAGCGACAACCCGGTGAAGTGAGTCGCCTGAACAATCGGAAACGCCCAGTCCGAAGTAGCAATCGCCAAGGCGAATGGCCTGTTTTGGAGCCAGTGTCCGAAACTAACCAGCGAACCGTCCATTCGAACAATCCCCTAACTTTCGATGCGCCCGGTCACACCTGCCGCTCCGTGCAGCGGCTTCATCGCTGAATTTAAGTGCCGCAGGAACTCGGCGTTTTTCTGATGACGTTTATCCGACGCCAGTCAGAGCGGGGACCTCGACCCCAGCAATGATCGCTCCGACCCAAAGACCAATCGACACGAACGCCATAAGTTTCGCCCACGCGGGCATGGCCGGCGAATGACCCCAAGCCCGCACCTTCTGTTGAACGACGACGCTCGCGACGACGGCCAGCAGAACGACGATCAACTTGTCGTAGAAAATATCGTTGCGGTAATACGAAATCGCGGAGCCGGCAAACATCAGGAATCCAGATAAGAAATTCAATCCGAAACCTGTCCACATCCAGGGAAACAGCCGGTCGGCGAACCGTCCTGCCTCCTGGCTGCGCCCTAAAAGACCAAGAACGCGCAAATCGACGATCACCATCGACCCGACCAATATGAACATGCTGAAATAATGAACGATCTCCAGGGCCGCTGCCGTCCACGCCGTGCCGTTGAGGAATGCAATGAACGAATTATCTTGGAGCCATTTACAAAGATGGAGAAGGGACATAGGTGTCAGTCAGCTCCAAGGCCCTCAGACCTCCAACCACGTTTGCCGTTGCGAATTCACGGCTGGGTTAGCTCGCGGGCGATTTCTTCACATTATCGGGGACCGGAAAGACGAGGTAGGGATTGTTGGCGTCCCACATCTTCACTTGGAGGTCCATCACGGGATGGCCACTTTGCTTCTGAAGGATGTGGCCGGGGGACTTAACGTCCGTGAGGATTTCACCATGGTCTGCGTAACCGGAATATTCAGTTTCTGTGATCAAGTCGCGGAGCGCGGGATTGTCAGTTCGCGTCTCGACCTTGGCCACCTCATTCTCGCTATCAAGCGTGGCCCGAACCATCACGTCGGCGAGAAGCCCGCTTAAGGGAAACGTGAGCACAGTGGCTCCGTTCTCCGTTGTCACCTTGGTCTTATCGTCGGCTGCGACTGCGGCCTTAATCACACCGTAGGGGAGAATCCAAAGCTGAAGAAGCCGACTTCTCACCGCCGCCATTTCTGGAGTGGCGGTGCCTTTTCCTGGTATCAGGCCCGCTCCGATCTCCGACTCATTCCAGGCATATTTCTCACGAACTACCTGGAGCGTATGCTGCGGCGCACCACCCCCCTGAACTGGTGTCCGGGTCATCTCCAGTCGCACCGCGGGCGGATTGTAGCCGAGGGCGGCGTGATATTCGGTCTTGAACGCCAGCGAAGGATCGCCGTCTTTGGAAGATTGGCCGGAGCCATACGTGGTTCCGCTGGCCCAAAACTCCATCGTGCTGACAACATCCACCTCAGGAAGGTGTTGACCTCCAACTCCTGACCATCTGGCCAGCCCCAGCGTTTCGGCGGCCACTTTGAGAGTTTTGGCGACATCCGACGTATTTGCGTTCGCGGCTGCGGCTCCAGCAGTTTTGGCTTTTGCTCCGGCGTTTGCCTTGGCGTCATTGCCCTGCGCGCCGGCCGTTTGGAAGGAAACCACCGCGAACGCAGCGATGACAATCGTTGCGGTCGCAAATGCATGGGTCTGCTTCAATTTGAATTGCATGCGCCCTCCTCATGCAAATACCGAGGACCGCGTCTTCCGTTCACAACGCGTTCTGGGTTCTAGTGGTGTTCTTTTGTGACTGTGTGAGCCAAGTCTCGCTCGCTGCAGGGCCATGCCTCGGGCAGCATCGCCTGGGGATCAGGGTTGAGTAGCGATACGCGCGGCGTCGTCGTCCATGGCTCGAGCAGCACGTCAGGATCCTCGACGGTCGCGGTCCAACTTAGAGTGTTGCCGTCGCGATGCAGGCGTTCCACCACATGCATGTTTTCGCTGTGGAAGTATCCCCCGAGCTGATCAAACCAACTCGTGCTATTGAAGCCGATGGAGTCGATCACCATCGTATCGCCTTCCCAGTGGCCGATGGCTTCTCCATTCCATGTCCCATCCAGTTGCTCCAGGTCCGTGTGCTTGCGCCCGTCGGTCGGAATCATGCGATAGCTGTTTGACGTCGCAATCAAGCCACCCTGGCCCGGGTAGATGAACACCAGGTATCCAGGCTCTTGGACGATGAGCTCCGGGGGACCCATGCGCGGGACTCCGGCGGGCATGCATGAATTGGAGGGATCCTCCTCGTTCGAATTCGCATCCAGATCCTTCACCCTCTGCCAATACTGCGGCTTGTAGATCGGCCGATTCGATCCCATCCTACGCAAGAGCGTGGCCGCGCGCTCATTTTGTTCATTGTTTTGCCGTGTGCGGTTCTGCAGCGGCCAAGCGGCGATCTGCAAGCCGCTATGAATGTCGCGGGTCGAGTCCGGTCCAACCTCGATGCCGACGTTGTGCATTTGATTCGGCACACCAAGCAAGTTGTCCGCCAAGCCGTTCCAGAGTCCGGTGAGATCAGGATGGCCATCCGCTGTTCGCGGCGTCGGACCAACCGGTGTTGGCGGCACCGTGGTTTCATGGTCCATACGCGGACCACCCGCGGCCTGAGCAAAGGCAGCCGCAGGCACGAGGCACAAGACAATGGCGGCGATAACGATCCTGTCATATCGAAGGCAGCGAATCATGTTGGGGACTCCTTTCTTTGCTCAGTTCCCATTCGGGTCCGTGGCGAATTTGAATACGCGACCGTCCGCAAGCTTCAATTCCTGAAGAAATCCGGTCGTCGAGCCGTCCTTGGCGGCCAATCCCGAAGCGGTAACTTCGTCGCCGGGCTTCAAACCTCCTCGGTCTTCCCTGCTCATGCCGGCCCTGCGAAGAGCGCCAGGCCCGCCGAGTTCGAAAGCCCATTTCTCGACTTTGCCGTCAGCATCCTTCAGATTGATGGTTAGGTAGGAATGAGGGTTGATCCACTCCACCTTCGCCACCGTTCCTGTGACCGTAAATGTCTTGTGAATATCAAACTGCGCCTGAACAGAATGGTGAGCGAATGCCGTTCCGGCCAGAAAGAGTCCCATAATGGCAACGGCGCAGCAGATCAAAAGACCGGATTTTCCGAGACGCGTCATGTCACCCCCATGACCCTTTTTGGTTGGTTGGCGCTCGAGCTGGCATGTCGGTTTCAAGAACTAGTTTGCGTCAATTCTATCCGTTGCTGCAGTTCGAAACAACGAATTCTCCGTCCCCGTTAGGTCCCCATTATTTGTGGACCGACACCGTATCCGCAAACGGCTGTATATAGCGGCCCAAAGTAATCACAGCTAACCACAAGAACAATGAGGTTCCCGCGATAAATTTGGCGAGCGGTGGCGCATCGTCTCCCGCTCCCAGAGATTCAACCGATTTGAAAGCGCCAGTCAGATAGAACGCGGCCACATTCAATCCCAGCAGCATGATGGCGAATATTTTGAGCCAAAAAGCCCAATCATAAGTGTAGTACTGGTCCATCCCAGTGAAGGCGAGGATGCCGGTTACCAAATTCAGGCCGAATCCAAGCATCGCCCAGGGTATCAAGCGATGCAGGGGAGCGATTGGAATTTGCTTCAGGAAACCGAGGATGCGCACGTCAAGGAGGCCAACCGTTCCAATCACCAGGGCGAGTCCGACGAAATGCATGTCCATCATGAAGGCCCACCACCATTTGCTGGCGGTCATCAGTTCGGCAAATTTTCCGGGCGAAGGCTCGAAACGTTCCACCAGTTTCGAAAGTGCGGATTCTTCTGCCGCCACGTCTGATCCAGAGCCAATTTCAGGATGGCGGATGTCACCCCCGGTGTTGCCGACTCGCATCATGAGGCCGCTTGTCACGATTGAAAAAAGCAATACTGCCGACAACGTCCAATTCCATCCTGACTGGCGCGAAGAACCTTGAGACTTCCAAAGCTCGACCAGAGAGAGAGCGCCGGTGATTTCCATGAAGAGGAGCGCCAGCATTGCCGAGCCTTGGTGTCTTTCGATCAGAGCTTCCGAGACGCCGGGAGTTTTCCGAATCGCGCCGTGTGCGCCGGTACCCGTGAAGAAAGTAGGAATCGCCACGAGAGCCATGGCGGCAAAAATGATGAGACTCGCTCGTCTGAGATCGCCGTTCTTTCCCACAAGCGAAACTAGGAATAAACCAAGTCCAACAATGGTGCCGATGATTGGGAAATGGTTCAGCAAAAGATGCAGATGCGGAAAATTCATCGGCGAACCTTTTCGGGTGCGGGCTGCGCTTGCAGCCCGCCAGAATAGACGAATCCCTTACGACGGAAATGTTAAATACTTGTACGTGTAAGCCAGCAGGCGGCCCGCCGAAATCGCTCCAAACCACAGAACCAACGACCACTTTGCGAGCGACGCGCCCTTGGCCATCATGGAGGTTTCATCAAGGCTCGCGTCGTCGAAAATCTCACGCTTCAATCTGTACATAACCCACATCGCGAATCCGATGATGGTCAATTTCACGTAAAAGTCCCAATTCGTGAGTGACTTCGTTGGATAGGCGATCACCAGCAAAATGCCCGTTACCGCATTGATCGCGAAGCCGACCCACATGGGGCGGAACAGTTGCTTGAGCGGCGCGAGAGGGATGGCGCGCGCCACGCCGAGCAGGCGCAAGTCTACCACCGCATTCGCGCCCACCAGCAGCGCGAGGCCAAAGGTGTGAAAAAGAAGAATGAAATAAAATGCGAAGGGCGATTCGGATTCCCGCAGCCAGGTACTGAAGCCGGTCTCTTCAATCGTTTGCAGGAATGAAGGGGGAACCAAGCTCATCTCCCTACCGCGAATTTCGTGCGTCGTCTTCTAATCCCTATGGCATACGACAACGACGCGTTGCGTCTGAGGAGAATGGGCGGTCGCAAAGGAATGGTCTGGAGGCCCGTGTGAGCAGCGATGCGAGAAAAACAGCAAGAGTGAAAAATCATTCAGGTCCCAAGGGTCCTAGGCAAAAGCAGAGCTAGGTGTTTTCCCGCGATGAAAGGTTACTTAGCCAGAGCCCTGCGGCGCCGCGTGGAATGCTGCAGCAGAAAGAAGCAAAAGCGCGAACGCCACAGAATCAGCCACGAAAAATCGGCCAAGAGTTCGAAACGTCGACATGAGAACCGCTTCCTTAATTATTTTTCCTATAACTTCAATTTCTTCCATCAAACGAGAGGCAACATTACACCCAATACAGCCTCTTCGAAACATCTCCTGATCGACCTTTGGAACGTGGCCTAAATTACCAGACGAGCTTCAACGCGAGCTGCATCTGGCGCGAAGTCGTTGCCGTATGACTGGTCTGACCGACGTTCGAATCGGCGAGAGCGCCGGTCGCATCGAAGATGACGTTATGATCCGTGGGCGAATTGAAATTGGCATGGTTGAAAATGTTAAAGACTTCCGCTCGGAACTGCACGTTGAACGATTCCGAGATGCGCGTTACGTGCGTGTTCTTGACCAGGGACATATCGAAATTGACGATTCTGGGGCCGATCACGCTGTTACGCCCGGCATTGCCCATGAGGTTGGCGCAAGTGCCCAGACCCGCCGGCCCCGTGAAGGGCGTGCACTGTGCCGCGATATCGGGAGTAGCCATCGGTAGGGAGAAGCACTTTGCTGGATTTGGACCGAGGTAGCTGAACCCGCCGTGGGCGGGTTGACACCCAGGCACACGGTCGGGGATGTCGAATGCATCGCCGCTCATTCCGAGGGGATCGCCACCAATGAGTGGGGTAAACGGCGTTCCGTTACTCACTTGGAATATACCACCGAATTCCCAACCCGAAGAGGCTACGCCCAAAATGCCAGAAGCGCTCTTGGGGCTCGGAATGTTCCAAGTGTAGCTAGCTATAAAATTGTGGGGCACGTCGAAATCAGAGGGGCCGCGTCGACTAGCCTTATCGAAGAAAAGCAAAGATGTGACGCCATTCAGGAACTGATCGCCATCTGTTGAACCGGAGCTCGTGTCCTCGCTTCTGCCGTACGTGTACGAGACTTGCGCCTCGAGGCCGTGACTCATCCTCTTGGAGACCTGCAGTTCGAGGGCGTGAAAAATCGAGTCCGAATTCCAACGGACTTCAGAGACGCGGCCAAAGCTCTGGTTGACCGTGGGCCAGGGACATCCGGGGTTAGGGGTCGAACCGTCTGCGCATGTGCCGCCCGCCGGGACCGGAGCAGTGTTCGGAATCGGCCAGAGATAGCCTTCCGGCGTCTTCGCCGCGGGCAGCACGATGTTGGAATTGTCCGTGACGAAAAGGTTGTGCACCCCGCGCGAACCCACGTAGGCAATCATAAACGTTGTGTTAGGAGCGACCTCACGCTGAATGTTCAGGTTCCATTGCATCACGTAATTGCGCTTGGGGTTGGGTTCGATGTCGTAAAGGTGTGCCGCCGTATTGTCGGTGGCAAAATTGGCGAAGAGACGTGTGAGCCCTGCGGATGGGAAATCACCCGGCTGCACAAGTGGGCTGCCGAAGGAAGCAGTGGGCGCATTTTCAAAGGGAAATGCCCCAACGCCCCCGCGGAGGTTCACTGCAAAGATCTGCACGTCGAACATTCCGAAGCCCCCGCGAATGGCGGTTTTGCCATTGCGGAACGGGTCCCATGAAAAACCAACACGCGGCTCAAAATTCCGTCGCGAAGGATTCGCGATTATAGGATTGCGGATGTTGCACGTCGCGCCGGACGTTGGGCTGGCAGCTCCACAAAAGATCTGCGATCCATCTACACTGTCTATGGTGGATATATGGCCGTGAATCTCGCTAGGCACTGTCGCCATCTCATAGCGGAGTCCCGCGTTAATCGTTAGATTGGAGCGCAAGCGAATGTCATCCTGGACGTAGACGCCGAAGAGAGTTTCACGCGTGATCTTGGCTGTCGGCATCAGGTCGGCGATGACCTGATAACCGGGACCAGGGGTATTGGTGAGAAAATCGGTAAGGGCGCCATAGGTCAAAGTTCCGCCACAATTGCCGCAATCGGATTCTGTTAGTAGAATCCGCTCCACGTTGCCGCCGAACTTCAGCGAATGAATCCCCTTGGTGAGAAACAAGTTGTCATAGACCTGGTAAGAGTTCCAAGCAAAAAACGCTGGCGTGGCAGTGCTCAAACCGCTGTTCAGCAACGTTATTCCGGACGCGGTCAGATCGATGGTGCCCGGCGACTGCCCCGGTATGAAGGCCACAGACGGATCCGTACTCGCTGCCGCCGGATTGATGGCCGTGGCACTCCCGGGAGAAGCCGCGTAGATGTGACTCCAGCCAAACCGCAGCGAATTCGCCAAGGTGGCACTGAATACATGATTCCACTCTGGAGTGGCGATCTGCCGCCGGGTCTCATTCGACTGAAGGACGTTATTGAACGCATCGGGCTGTAAAAAGGGAGCCTTGTCATACGTGTAGACGCCCGCCAAGCTGTCTTTATCTGAGAATTTATGGTCCACCCGGATTGTGAAGTAATTTATGCTGTTAGTCCGGGACTGCGTGGGGGTATATGATCCCGTATCCCCGTTCTCACTGCCATTCGGCAGTGGAAAGAACGGTTGATTCCCATTTGTTACCTGTAACCATGGCAGAACATTATTATCAATACAGATGGCCGCGGCAGGGTCGCGTAGTGTTGAATTGGCCGGGCAGGCGCCGGTGTGCGGTGGTAGGTTTTGCCCTGGGTTGTTTGGGTCGGCTAGGATTCCCAGCCGAGCATTCCGAGACGGGACTGTGTCAAACGTGCTCAAGCCTGCAGTTTCGCGCAGACCTTCGTAATCACCGAAGATGAAAGTCTTGTCCTTGATGATCGGTCCTCCGGCGGACACACCAAATTGATTGCGCCGGAAGGCAGGAATCGTAGGCGTGTCGAATGGGTTCCGCGCATCGAAGACGTTGTTGCGCAGGTACTCGTAAGCGCTTCCATGAAACTGGTTAGTCCCCGACCGCGTGATGGCGCTGATAACTCCGCCGGACGACCGTCCATACTCCGTAGAGTAATTGGAGGTCAGAATGGTGAACTCCGACACCGCATCCGCGCCTAGATTTTCGCCGAGGATCGAGCCTGGCGCCTGGTTCGAGTAGTCGTTGATGCTGACTCCATTCAGGAGATAGTTATTCTGCTGGGGCCGGCCTCCGTCGATGGACATTTGGTCTCCCAGTCCGCGGCCCAGCCGGTCGTGGCTGGTAGTCAGCGCCATATCGTGGATGCTCTGAACCCCTGGCTGAAGAGTAGCCAACGAAGTCCAGGATCGGCCATTCAATGGCAATTGCGAGATCGTGTTCGAGCTGATATCCCCGTTGATCGTGGACGAAGCTAACTGGATTTCCGGGGCTTCCGTGGTGACCTCGACGGTTTGGTTCACGGAACCCACGTTCAGGCTCAAATTCAAGACTTGTTGGGCCCCAACCGTCAGAACGACGCCGCTTTGAACCGTTTTTTGAAAGCCTGCGGCCGACACGGTAACCTGGTAGGTTCCCGGCAAGAGGTTCGGGGCGCTATAGATGCCCTCGGCATTGGTCGTCACGGTCGTAGTCACGCCGGTTGCTGTATTGGCGATGGCGATAGATGCGCCGGCAACGGCGCCGTGAGACGAGTCGGTGATCGCCCCAGAAAGACTCCCTCCCACCACTTGCGCGTGCCCGGCGACACAGACCATAAACCAGATAGTCAACGTCATGACGGACGCGAGTCTGACGCACACGTGCTCGGAACTGCTCGAAAGCATGACCCTCTTCATCGTGGCTTCCCCCTTGTTGAAAAATCACACATTCGCTTGCGTTGCGCCAGGTTGGGCAGCTTTCCCTTACTGTGCTTCCTGGGCCAGCGCAAGCAACGTGGCAGCAAAAAGAAATATGGTCAGCGCAACTGCACCACTAAGCCAGAACTCGCCGAAGAGTCGCTTCATGTGGCTCCTCCCTTCTCGTCGCGCAGCCTCCCGGCGTCAATATTGCTTGGCATTGTCACTGAACTTGCCTTCGACATCTTATCCGATTCGATGCACCTCGCCGTCCGGAAACTTGATGGTCTCCGCAGCGGCGCGGTTTTTCTCCCCATTCTTGGCGAGACATGCCCTTACAGTGACGGTCTTTCCGACGTTATCGGCTAAGTCCTTTCTTTGGGTTCCACTTCTCTTCAGCGTGGAAAGAGAAACAGTCTCAAAGGTCCACGAAGTCACATTGCCGCTCGGATCCTTCACATCCAAGTGAAAATAGCCGTGCGGGTTTTGCCACTCAAAGCTCGTGAACGTGCCCGTGAGATCCATACATTTGTTTGCATCGAACTCGGCCGCAAAGGAGTGATGGGCGGATAGCGGAACCGTCCAGACTAGAAAACCAAGAACTGCCGCCAGAGCACCGGGGAGTTTAAGTTGCATGGTCTTCTCCTTGAAAGAAAAAATCCGGAAGTGCGGACGACTAGCCAGGACACATTGCGAGGTACCGTACCGTACTTAAAAGTGGCCTTCAACGCGCGCATCGTGAGGCGGTTCCCGGCTCGCCGTTCGTGTACTGGAGCAGTTTCGCCGTTTGGATCAAACCTATTCACCAGGACGCTATTGCTCGTAGTTCTCGACAATCTTCGCTGGACGAACTTTCGCCTTGTCAGGATCATCTCCAAATTCTCGAAGCGCCCGGCGCTGGCGCAAGAGATCCCAGCATTGGTCGAGCTCGACTTGTAATTTAGTGAGACGTTCACGATCGTCTTCCGTAAGTTCGTTCCGTCCGTAGAGGTGTTCCTCTTCCTTCACCAGTTGGTTGATGTGGTTTAGTACCGACTGATCTCCACTCTCGCTTGTCATTTAAGTCCCCTTTCACGGCGATACCTCACAATCTCGGTGAGAGAGTTATGTTGGCCGGTCCTCAAACTTCATAACACGAGATGCGCCATCTGCCGAATAAGATTCGCTCCTGCCTACAGGAGGTGCGGGCTCAAGAAGAGCCTCCGGAGCATGAGCTTTGCTCGGGACGATTACAGCACTTTTGCGGGAGCTAGGGTTCTCCTGGAAGCGGCGGCGCGGTCTTGGGCGGCACGCGATGGTGCGTCGCCTGCTCGTACGCGTAGGCTAGCTTTATCAAAGTTCCTTCGTCGTAGGGCCTTCCCATGAACGTGATACCGGCGGGTAGATTGTCGCTCGTAAACCCGGCAGGCACCGCTACAACGGGAACGAACACCAGAAATGTGTTCAGATGCGGTGCGCCCTTGGTGTTGACGTAGGGCGGGTTCATACCGTCGTGAATCAGCGTCGGCTGGTGCTCCATTGACTTGTAAACGATGGCGTCCAGCTTGTTATCTGCCATGACTTTCAAAACGCTGATCATGAGCTGATCTCGCGCGATTAGGTATTGGTAGTGTTTTGCGTCGTCCGAGGAGACACGCATGCGCTCTTGGGCGTAACGCACGACTTCGGCAAAGTCAGGCGCTTGCATCATTTGCTCGCGGGACTCAAACGGGGAATTGGCGCTCCGTCCAAAAAATACTTTGAACGCGTCGTCCATTTCGGTCACGCTGACTGCGCGCTTGGCGAGCAACTCCTTTAGCCTCGGGATCACGATGGGATCGACGACAGAGGCTCCTGCGGCTTTCAATTCCTGAACGGCTTTATCGAAAACAACGGTTACTTTTGCGAAGTCTTCTGAGTTTGGCTCCGAGCCAATTCCCATCGACTCGCGCAAGATGCCGATGCGCGCTCCTTTCAAACCGTCCTTGTCGAGAAATTTTTGGTAACTGCCGGGGACATGTCCTACGCCCTCAGCGGTTAAGGGATCTTCCGAATCGTACCCGACGATTACATCCAACAGCTTGGCGAGGTCTGTCACCGTGCGTGCCATCGGTCCGAGCGACCCATTGATCTCTGGCCAGCCGTCAAACATTCCGCTTCGGCTGACGAGACCCGCAGTCGGCCTCATCCCAACGACGGAGTTCCAAGTCGATGGCCTACGGATGGACGCAAAGCCCTCTTCCCCAACCGCAACGGTCGTGAAGTTTGCGGAAAGGCTCGCTCCCGAGCCACCCGATGAACCACCGACTGTTCGATCCAAGGCAAAGGGATTTCGGGTCGCGCCAAACAGCGAGCCGAAGGTATCTCCTCCTCCCAACTCTCCGAGAGTGGTCTTCCCCATGACTATCGCACCGGCCTTCCTCAGCTTCTCCGCTACAAAAGAATCTTTATCGGGATAATAGTTCTTGAAGAGAACCGAGCCCAGCGTGGTCGGCATGCCCTTCGCATCCATCTGATCTTTGAGGACCACCGGAATGCCGTGGAGCGGACCCACGAAGCCCGAAGATTTTAGCGTCGCATCCAGCCTGTCTGCTTCCTCGAGAGCGTTGGGATTCAATGTAATGATCGCGTTGATGCTGGGTCCTTGCTTGTCGTAGGCTGCTATGCGATCCAGATAGAGTTGGACCAGTTGATGCGACGTGAGGCGGCCCGATTTATAGGCGTCCTGAATATCTTGGATCGTCGCTTCCTGAAGGTGGAACGGCTTGGTTTGCGCCCAGCTTCCGACAGGCCAGGCGAAAAGCAGAGCCAAGAAAGTCCACGCTAGCAACGACATTGGTTTCATTTTCATCACGCAGTTGCGCTCTCGCGGATCACGCTGCCGAATGCTGGCTGATCTCCAAGGGAGCGCGGTCGCCGATGGCGCGGAGATAGCGTTCCGCCGAGCGCCTCAATGCGAGTTTTGGATCGCCGGAGACGACGAACCCCGGCCATGCGCCGTACAGTCTCGCAAACCTGTAGGGCACGAGCTTGCGAACGATCTCGCGCACGGTCCCGCCATCCACAGGAATATAGTTCGGGTAGCTGTACATGAAACTGACATGCCGGCGATCCGAACAAACCTGCGGCATGTCCCCGCTCAGCAGCGCGCCATTGCCATTCTCGCCGCCAGCCCAATGAAGCGCCTGAAAGCCGCTGAAGTGTCCGCCCACGCGAATCAGAGTCAGATCGTCACTCAGCTTGTGGGTTTCTCCCTTCCAGAACACAATCGCGGGGTCTGGACGCTGCACCCATTCGCGATCCGCCTCGTGCAGATAAATTGGGATGCCGCCGAATGCGTGGCTCCACTCCACCATGCCCGAGTAGTAGTGAGGATGGGAAACCGCAATCGCTGTTATCCCGCCAAGCGCCTTCACAAGTCCAATCGTGCTGGCATCGATCAAGCTGATGCAGTCCCAGAGAAATCCGCCGCCGCTCTTTTGCAAGAGCAGCGCCCTTTGTCCAATTCCGAACTCCGGGTCCGTGTGAATGCCCCAAATGTTCCAACCTTCTTCAAAAAAGAAGTTGCGATGCGTTTTCCGCAGCTCCTCGAGCGAGGTCCATTGCTGCCCCTGCGGTCCGATGAATTGACGCTCATCGCGGCAGATGGGACAGCTGCGAGGAGCCTCGTCCGAAGGCGAAAATTGAGTTCCACATGTGACGCAAATGACGGTCATGAGCTTGGACTCCCTCCTTCACACGGGCTGCTCCAGCGGTGTTTCGCAGCATCCTAGCACGCCTGGGACGATTCTTGAATCATGCGGAGGCGTGCAACACAGTTGTTACTGCGGATCGCAAGCCGATGTACACCGCTCGTTGAATGGATCGTAGACGACACAATCAGGAGACACACCGGCGCTTTCGGACTGGGTTTGATCCTGATAGGCGTCGCGCAGCAATCGATGCAGGATTGGGGGTGTTGCTCGACACGGGTGTTCGGTCGTAGTCTTTGCGATGACGGTGTACAACCGGGGGCTGCGCTCACATGGCTGACGACGCTAAGAGCCTTGCTGGTTCGGGCCGGGATAATTCGCCGGAGAAGAGCGCCGCAACCTCCTTACCAACCGAACCCTGGGTGCCCGAGTTCAACCCTTGGCTAATCGCGGTCGTGGTGTCTCTGGCGGCGTTCATGGAAGTGCTTGACACGAGCATTGCCAACGTCGCGTTGCCCTACATGGCGGGCAGCCTGGGAGCCAGCAACGACCAGAGCACCTGGGTGCTTACGTCCTATCTCGTCTCGAACGCCATTGTGCTGCCCATCAGCGGATGGTTTTCCCGCGTGCTTGGCCGTAAGCGCTTCTTCATGGCATGTTTGGCGATTTTCACCGTGAGTTCCCTTCTGTGCGGGATTGCTCCAAGCCTCGGGGCCATCATTTTGTTCCGTGTGCTGCAGGGCGCAGGCGGTGGCGGACTGCAACCCGTGGCCCAGGCCATTCTGGCGGACATTTTTCCTCCCGAGAAGCGGGGCGTGGCGTTCGCCCTGTACGGAGTTACAGCTATCGTCGCGCCCACAATTGGCCCGACCCTAGGCGGCTGGATCACAGACAACTACAGCTGGCGATGGATTTTCTTTATCAATCTGCCGGTTGGAATTCTGACCCTATTCCTCGTCTTTCGCCTTGTCGAAGATCCGCCTTGGGTCAAACGCGCCAAAGGCGCAGGAGTTAGGATGGACTACATCGGCATTGCTTTGCTGGCGCTCGGCATCGGCGCGCTGCAAATCATGTTGGACAAGGGCCAGGAAGACGATTGGTTCGGGTCTCGCTTCATTTTGACTCTGGCCATCGTCGCCAGCGTGTGCCTCGTCGCTACTGTGATCTGGGAATGGTTTTACAAGAATCCCATCATCGAAGTCCGACTCTTCAAAAATCTGAACTTTCTGGGCGCCAACGCCATGATGTTTGTTCTGGGAATCATGCTTTTCTCCACCCTTGTCATGATGCCTCTGTTTTTACAGACACTGCTGGGCTATACGTCTGAGTCGGCGGGTCTCGTGCTGTCGGGCGGCGGCCTTCTGCTGTTGTTTTTGATGCCCGTGGTCGGGACGCTCGCCAGCAAGGTTCAGGCGCGCTACATCATTGCCTTCGGCTGGCTGACGCTGTCTCTCGCTATGTACTATTCCACCCGAAATCTCGATCTCCAGATCAGCTTTGGATTTGCGAGTCTGCTGCGAGTGCTGCAGGTGTTTGGCCTGGGATTCCTGTTCGTTCCCATCAATCTCGCCAGCTACGTTGGCATGCCGGCAGAGAAAAGCAGCAGCGTGGCGGGCCTTGTCAACTTTATGCGCAATATCGGGAGTAGTGTGGGGACGTCGATGGTGACTACCCTGCTTGCCCGTCGGGCGCAGGTTCACCAAACGTTTTTGGTGGCGCACGCCGGGCCAGGGCAGCCGGCCTTCTCCCAGGCTGCGGTTGGCTTAACTGCGCGGCTCACCGCTGGAGGTTTCGACGCAGGGCTGGCTGCGACGAAGGCGTCGACCTTGCTCTATAACGCCCTGATCGGGCAGGCAACCACTCTGGCCTACATCGACACTTACGGGGTACTCGCGGCGGGAGCCGCGATCATGTTCCTGTTTTCCTTTGCACTGAGAAAGAATCAGCCTGGAAGCGGCCGCGTCGCGATCGAGTAGGCGCGGTGCGCAGCGCTGTGATACTTTCTCAACTGTGCCCAGTTTGGCGGCAGCGGCGAAGCTCGGGGGACGGTCATGGTTCGAGTTATCACGATTGAGCGCGAATATGGAAGCGGCGCTCCTGCCATCGCGAAGCAAGTAGCAGACCGCTTAGGCTGGAAGCTGTGGGACCAATTGCTTACGAATCGAATCGCCATGCTGCTGGACTGCGACCATCGTACGGTGGAGAAGCGGGAAGAGAAGCGGGACCCAGTCATTTACCGCCTCTTCCACGCTTTCATGCGCGGCAGCTACGAAGGAAGTCAGAACGCCCCAAAACTGAAAATAGTGGATGCGGACTGTATTCGTGAAGTTACGGAACAAGTGGTGAAAGAAGCGGCCGAACAAGGCAACTGCGTAATTGTAGGACGCGGTTCTGCTTACTACCTTCAATCTCGCTCAGACGCTTTTCACGTGTTCATCTATGCTCCGTTCGAGAGCAAGGTTCGCCGCCTGCAAGCGGAAGGGAACAGCGTAAGCGAAGCCGCCGAGCTGGCGGAAAGCGTCGATCGCGACCGTGCGGATTTCATCAAGAAGTATTTCGGCGTCGAGTGGCCGGACCGCCATCGCTTTCATCTAATGATCAATTCTAATCTGGGAGATGAGGGAGCGGTGGAGACGATCCTCAAAAGCGCCGCGTTGTTTCAGAGTCACCAGAACCCGTCCGCATCTTCATCCAACTAGCAGGAGGCGCAATGGCTCGTGACCGAAGCCTCTTCGGCTTCGCAAACTCTCTGATGGTCACTCTTGTCTTACTGTTTTGTGTCCCGTCTCGAGGCTCTGCCCAAACAAGCTCGCCAATCGTCCCGGTTGTCGGTACGTCGCAGAATCCATTTCTGGGCAGTGTGCCGACCGGTCAAGCGACGTCTACGGCGCTCGCTTTGCCACTCAAGGAGGCGCTGACCCGGGCCCTCAAATACAATCTTGGTGCGATTGAGGCAGACCAAGACACCCGCGCCGCGCACGCGTCGCGTTTGCGCAGTCTCAACGCGCTGCTGCCGAACCTCTCGGCCCGAGTCCTCGCCACGATCGAGCAGGTCAATCTGAAGAGCTTCGGTTTCCCCGCTAGCATTCCTGGAATCAACATTCCCACGATCATCGGACCCTTCAGCGTGGCGGATGCCCGCGCTGTCGTTTCGCAGGAGGTGTTCAACTGGGCGGACATCAAGAATCTGAAGGCATCCCGGGAAACTGAGAACGCGGCGCAACACACCTACAAGAGTGACCGGGACGTGGTTGTGGTGACTACAGTCGACGCCTACTTGCTGGTCATTTCCGATGCCGCTACCGTGGATTCGATCCGCGCGCAGGTCGAGACGGCAAGAGTACTCTATCAAAGGACAGCCGATCAGCATAAAGCGGGGGTAGTTGCGAGCATCGACGAACTTCGCTCCCAAGTTGAATTGCAAACTCAGCAGCAGCGCTTGATTGCAGCGCAGAATCAGCTGGCCATCGACAAGCTTACACTGGCCCGTGTAATTGGACTGCCCAACGGCCAGGAGTTCGAATTGGCTGACTCTGTGCCCTATGCGCCCCTCGCTGAAATGAGCCTCAACGATGCGTTGCAACAGGCATACGCAACCCGGCCTGACTACCTCAGCGCCAGGGAACGCCAACGCGCGGCCGAGCTGGTCTTGCAGGCCGCGAGCGCCGAGAACTACCCCTCGGTGGCCTTCTACGCCGATTACGGCGACGCGGGCAGTCCCAATTTTGCGTCCTCGCACGGGGTATTCACTCTCCAGGGGACCGTCACCATTCCCATTTTTCAGGGCACGCGCGTGCGAGCGGACAAACTCCAGGCTGACAGCGCGCTGCGCCAGCGTCAGGCAGAACTCGAGGATTTGCAGGGCAAGATTGACGACCAGGTGCGCACTGCGTTCCTAAATCTGAAGTCCTCGTCGGACTTGGTTGCAGTGGCCAAAAGCAACATCGACCTCGCGAATCAGACGCTGAAGCAGGCGCAGGACCGGTTCTTATCGGGTGTCGCCGACAACCTGGAGGTTGTGCAGGCTCAGGAATCGGTCGCCTCCGCTCAGCAGTCTTATATTTCGAGCTTGTACTCCTACAACTTGGCGAAGGTTTCGCTCGCTCAAGCGATTGGTACTGCCGAGCAGTCAGCGCTTCAGTACTTGGGGGCACATTGACATGGCCAACGGGGCAACAGAGACCGCTGGACGCGGCGCGCCAGAAGGAACAGGCACCACTGGATCGGGCACGAGACGAAACGCTCCGCCGCGCAAGAAGGCGCAAGTTCTTGCGATCTACGTTGTCGTCGCTCTTATTGTGATCGTGGCTGGTATCCTTCTCTATCGCTATTTTGCTTCTTACGAGTCCACTGATGACGCCCAAATCGACGGCTACATTTACCCCGTAAGTTCGCGGGTCCCCGGTTACGTGGTTCGCGTGACCGTCGACGACAACCAGCTTGTTCAGGCAGGCACCGTACTGGCGCAGTTGGATCCTAAAGACTATGACGTGGCACTTGCCAACACCAAGGCGACGCTGGCCAACCTTCGCGCCAGCTCCGAAGCGGCCAAGATCAATGTGCCGCTTACTTCCGTCAACACGTCCAGCCAACTTTCCTCCGCACAGGCGGACGTGGAAAACGCCCAGGCTGGCCTAGTAGGGGCGGAGCGGCAGTTTGACGCCGCGCAGGCCTCATTGCGGCAAGCCGAAGCCAACGACCTCAAGGCGCAAGACGACGTGACGCGCTACAAACCGCTCGCAGCCCAAGACGAAATTCCGCAGCAACAATACACCCAGGCCGTAGACACCCAGAAGGCTACTGCTGCGGCCATCGAGGCAGCGAAGGCTTCGGCAGCCGCCGCCGAGCAGGCTGTCGCTGAGGCTCGCTCTCGCATAGCGCAGACCCAGGCTGGGCTACATTACGCGGAGACGGCGCCTCAGCAAGTCTCGGTGCAGCAATCGCGTTCGAGGGCTGCCGATGCTCAGGCGGAGCAAGCGCAGGCCGCGCTGCAACAAGCTGAGCTCAACCTGCAATACACCACGATTGTCGCGCCGGTAACGGGGATCGTAGGGCAACGAACGGTGCAGCCCGGGCAAAATGTTTCGCCGGGACAGCAGCTCATGACGATCGTCCCTCTCGATAGCGACAACATCTGGGTCACAGCCAATTTCAAAGAGACGCAGCTGAACTACATGCGGTCCGGCCAGTCCGTAAAGATTTCTGTCGATACGTATGGCAGGACGTATGACGGGCACGTTCTAAACATCGGCGGCGCGACGGGCGCCCGCTACAGCATCTTGCCGCCCGAGAATGCGACCGGGAATTACGTCAAAGTAGTGCAGCGAATCCCGGTGAAAATCGTTTTCGAAAAGGGGCAGGATCCGCAGCACTTACTCCGGCCCGGGATGTCGGTCGAACCCAAAGTGAAGGTGAGATAATCAGACGATGCACAGATGACTCTCCGCTTCTGAACACGGCAATAGATTGCGATGACGGCAGGCCTCGGTTGCGAGCGAAAGCTCGGAACGCTCTTGCCTCGTGGCTCGATCGTCTTCAATCTGCAGTCATTCTCCGCGCTTTGCTGCCGCCGCTAGGGTTTTCATGGCGCGCCTGCGCCTGGGGTGCGGCCAACAGTCCGTTGCAGCTCAGCCCACGCTAAGAGATAGGCAAGGTTGGCCTGCAGCAGATCCGCCTTGGCTTTGTAGCTTGCTGTCGTGGCCTGCTGCACATCGGAAATCAAGACAACGCCTTGTTGTTCCTGGCTGCTCGCCAAGCGTTCGCTTTCCGCGCGGAGTTTCGCGGTCTCGGCGGCAACGTCGACCATGTTTCGGGTCCGTTCAAGCTTGTTGTAGCTGCGTTCGACAGCTACCGCGACTTGTTCCTTCAGATGCTCCAGCTGCTGCTCGGCCTCCGCAAGTTGTGTTTCGTGTTCCCGCACGGCGGCTCGGCGCTTGCCGAAGTCCCACAGTGTGTAGTTCAGATTGATACCGAAAGTCCCGAAGTTTCTGACAAAGAACGGCACCCCGTCCTGATAACTGTAGCGGGCGAAAGCGGTGACATCGGGAATGTATGCTGTCTTCGCAGCGGCCTCCCCTGCTCGTGCTTTCTCGATGCTTTCCTGGGCAGACTGGATCTCGGGATTCTCATCCCACGCGGCCTTTACGTAGTCGGCCTTGCTTAAAACTGTCAGATTCGTGACTTCCTCGGGCTCCAGTTCCAATTGCGTATCCAAGGGGAGCCCGAGCAGGTCGTTTAGTTCCGTCGTGTAGTCTTCAATCTGAAGTTCTGCGGTCAGGGAGGATTGTTGCGCCTGGAGGAGTTCGGCACGGCTCTGGATTTCTGCAACCTCGAGAGCACTCCCGCCGTGCACATCGTTCACATTCTCGCGGAGCGCCTCAGAAGCGAACGAAGTTTCTTGCTCAGCTGCTTGCTTCTGAAGCTGCGCAACAAGAATTCCGTAGTAGAGTGTGTGCGCATCGAGTGCGACTTCATTCTCTGCATTCTTGAGTTCGTCGCGGGAACCCGCAATCTCGGCGAGAGCTGCGCGGTTTTCTTGGTGGATCCGCAAGAGTTGTGTTAGTGGTTGAGCAATCATGGTGCCGCTGGAATAGAAGGTATTTTTGCCCTGCGGCACGATAGTATCCTGCGAGGGGACGGGGATGCCGGACACGCTGCCAAACGTCCCCTGATGAATGTCGAAATTTTGAAGTTCGGTGATGTGTAGGATGTTCGATTGGTTGGTGATTGTGGGGAAGTAGTCGGAGCGAGCCCCATCCTTCTTGTATTCGTTCTCCCTAACCTTCAGACGTGCAATCTTAAGCGTTCGGTTCTGTTCCACGGCGAGCTGGACGGCTTCCGCCAGCGTGAGGCGGCGAGCTTCGCGGGCAAAGGCCGAAGCGGTGCAAATTAAGAGTGCCGTTACAATGGCCGAAATTCCCAATGACCTGAATGAAGTCATGGCCTTCTCCTCGGGACAATGTGCCTGGTACACCGGTTCATGATTTCGCCTCCTGAGCTGCGGGCGTTTGCTGCTGGCTGGCACTCAACTCGCCATAGTTCAGCTGGGACTTATGCAGCAACGCAACTAGCAGCAGGGCCGCGACGCAGGACCAAGCAAGCAAATGGAATCCGTCAATAAACGTCAGTGTGTATGCTTCAAGTCTCACGCGGCCGCTCATCAATCCGATCGCCCGTTCGGTTGCTGTGTCAAGACCGGAGGATTTCGAAAACAGCCCCAGCGTCAGCCGGTGAATATTGCCGTCGGCTATCCAGTTCCCGTGCTGAACGTGCAAGCCAGTAAGGTTGGAGTGCAGTTTTTCTCGCTGCGCGACGAAGTGGCCCATGAAGACCGCGCCAAGCTCCCCCCCGAACAAGCGCAGAGTGTGGAAATACGCCGAAAAGGTCAGGATCCACTGGGGCTTTGATAGCCCCAGGGAGAAAATTCCTTGCAGGACGATCGTGGAGACCAAGCCGATAAACGCAAACGATTGCCCAAGTCCCAGCAACAATTCCGTACGGTAGTAGTTTGAGGCGGACCACGCGCTCGTGATCTGGGCGTTCAGACAGGCTGCGAACGCCATGCAGGCAAATCCTGTTGCCATGAGTAATCGGGAATCGAGGTCCGCCAGCAAAAAGAGTCCAGCTGCGAACGCGAGGGGCAGCAGTGGTATGGTGCTCCAGATCAGTGCCGGACCGATCTGATCGGCCTCGAACCCGTGTATCCCGAGCGATTGCGGGACCAGAATGATTGTAGATAGAAGGTTAAAGCGAAACAGGATCAGACCCAGTCCCAGCAGCACGGTGTTCCACTGGCGCAAGTACGGTAAATCCACTAAAGGGTTGGGGCTACGCAGGCGTCTCACGAGGCCGCACAACAGAAAAAATGAGCCGCCCACGAACAGCGCGGTGAAGACTCCGGAACGCCACCAGTCGAGCCGTTCACCTTGATCGAATGCGGCGTAGAGCATGGCGAACCCCGCGCTGGCTTCGAGAAAGGCCGCAAAACTCGGCACCGGGGATGATTTCTTTCCCGGCGGAGTTGCCGGTATTCCGTAGTGGAAGCACACCATCATCAGCGGTGTGATCATCGCTGAGTTCCAGAACATCCATTGCCACGACAGATGGTCCCTGTACCAACCGTAGAGCGTCGGAGCAATGTTCACCGCGCCGTCGACAAATGTCGCGTAGAGGGCGATCGTGAAAGGCAGGAACTTGAGAGGAATATTTCGCAGCGCAAACGTAAGGGTAAGAGGATAAAAGGTGCCCGAGGTTAGCCCGGCTAGTACCAACGCTACGATAAGCAGACTGTAATTGTGGATCAGCGGAAGGAACGCGCAGATCACCGTGAACGTTGTCGAAGCGAAGAGAAGAATTCGCTTTGGTCCAAGCAAAGCGCCAAGATACACAGTAAAGGGGCCGATAAACATGAGCGCGACGTTATAGGCGCTGCCGACCCATGCCCCTTGATCGAAACCAATTCCCACATGACCTTTGAGATCGGCAAGGCCGAGCGTGATCATCCGCCCGGTCAGCGTAACGATCCCCGCGCCCATGATTACGCCCAGAATGCCGAGCAGCGGACTCTTCGACAGTTCCGCAGGCACAACCCGCCCCATGCCTTGCGCGATTTGCGCAGGAGTCGGTGGCGCTAGGGCTATTGTTGAAGAGGCCATCGCGGGTTCCGATCAGTGCTGTGTGCGAACGGTAGCGATGACGGACAGCCCTGGACGTAGGGCTGCCGCGACGTTCGAATCGTCGAACCCAATCTTTACCGGGATTCTTTGGACGACTTTCGTGTAATTGCCGGTAGCATTGTCGGGCGGGAGCAGCGCGAATTGAGATCCGCTGGCCGGCGCGATCTCAATGACTTTCCCGTGGAAGACCTTGCCGGGATATTCATCGATGCGGATTTCAGCCGGATCGCCGACTTTCATATTTGTGAGTTGCGTCTCGCGGTAGTTCGCCTGCACCCATTTAATATTGCTGATGAAGGCGATCACTTGTGTTCCGGGAGATACCAACTGCCCCGGCCTTACCTGCCTTTCACCCACGCTCCCGTCAGCGGGAGCGGCGATTTTCGTGTATCCGAGATTTACTTTGGCTACGGTGAGCGCTGCTTCTTTCGCGTGGAGGTCGGCGACGAGCTGAAGCTCCTGTGACTCCAACACCGACTTTGTTCGCCGCTCGGTTTCGACCCCCAACTCATTGCTATGCAGGACCGTTTTCGCCTGCTGAAGATCCGCTTCGCGGTTCGCCAACTGGGCCGCGAAACGCTGCTCGTCGGCAACTGCCTGTTCGACTTTCTGCTGCGTGCTTGAGTTCGTCAGCAGGAGCGCCTCTTGTCGCCTGCGCTCTTTTTGTGTGCGAACTACATCGGCACGCACGGCCTCTTCGCCGTCCTGTGCCGCTGCGATCTGCGCGTTGGCCTGATCGACTCCCGCGAGGGCTCGGGCGATGCGTGCTTCTTGAAGCTCGCGCTGGCGTCGATTGTTCTCGATTGCAGCCTTCGCAGCTTCCACAGCTGCACTTGATTGCGCTACTTGCGCCAAGTAGTCGTCATCTTCGAGGTCGACAAGCAGGTCGCCCCTATGCACCTGCTGGAAGTCGGAAACCTTCACATCACGAACAATCCCGGCAACCTTCGTGCTGAGCGGGGTTAGATCACCTCGCACGTAAGCGTCGTCGGTGGCCTGCTCAATTCGGCCCCCTTCCCAAGCGTTCCAGTTCAGCGTGAGTGTGGCGACAACGGCAGCAGCGAGCAGAAGCACCACAACAGGAATCCCGTACTTTCGCCATCTCGGCTCGTTTCGCACGGGAGGCTTCTCAGGCTCGACTGCTCGAGGCGGAGGGGTCGCGGGGGGAACTGCGGTCGCTGGTGCGGCGGTCATGATCGATTCCTCCCTTCGTATCGCAGCCTTCACGCGACGAAATGGCTGCAAATCCCTTTCGAACGATTTTTCGACTTGAAACAACTCGCCCGGCGGGCGGGTACCCTGGGCACCGTCGCGTCCTATCGTGCGCCAATATATGGGGCAGGAGCCCAAGAACGCATCACGAGATGGAATGGTTTTTGGCTACCACACCGGAAGGGGCTCGGGATACCACTTTCGGTTGGTTGAAGGCGTGCAAAGCGGAGTCGGCTTCAAGCATCCCAAAAAAACACATCAAAATACCCTCGTCGTTCATCCTACTGCTGAACGAACTTAATAGCCGGTAAGAACATGGAGAGAGAGGAGGAAGAAAAAGAATATGGTGACCAAGAGCGAGACGACCGAGGACTCGGTGAGTGGGCATTCGATAAGCCCCTGGGATGCGGCCTTGAACAAACTGCGAGAATGGGATCCGGCCTGGGCTGAGGAATGCGTGAAGATGACGACGAATCCCTGGACGAGAGATGTTTTGCCCGTCAAGTTTATCGAACTGGTCTGCGTCGGTTTGAATGCCGCTGGCGCGCACCTCAACCCAGATGGAGCGCGCCGGCATATCCGAGCTGCTATCGCGGCCGGCGCGAACCGTGAAGAGATTTTGTTCGTTCTTAAGTGTGCGTCGGTGATGTCCATTCATTCCGGCAGTTTCAACGCTCCCATTCTTCTACAGGAAGCTAGTGTGGGCAGTCTGGAGGACTTCGGCGCCTCCCGAAGGAAGCGTTTGCAGGGGGTTCGAGAAGCAACCCCGGCCGTAGAAAAGATGAAGGCGATCGGGCAATGGAATGAAGAATGGGATTCCCTTCTTTTCCTGGCCCCCGCGTGGACCGATCAGTTCATGGCCATGTGTACGGAGCTCTACGGGAGAAGTATCTTTCCGCCCAAGGAGCTGGAGCTCCTGATCATGGCGTTCGATGCGTCGTTCACGAACATGTACGGTCCAGGCACACGGCGTCACTTCAAGAACGCGCTCAGAGCCGGCGCGACGGTCGACGAGATAGTGGAAGTTCTGAAGCTCGGAGTGGTACTCGGGGTCCAGGCCTGCAACCTTGGTGTTACGATTCTGGCCGAGGAACTTGAGGCGACGCGCGAGGCACAGTCCGCGGAATCTGTTTCCGAGGTGACCCGTTAGCCAGTGGGCGGAACTTCCCTCATGACTGCTTCAACTGACCCGGAATCCGCTCCAATATTGCTGGACCGGCCGAGCCAATTTGATTCTTGGCAGATACCAGGCGGCCGCTGTCTTCGGAGCTTGGGAGTTGGCCAGTTGTGACAGTGCCGTCAGCAACATGTTCATGGTGCGGCGGTCGGGGAAAGCCATAGTTAGCACCGGTCAATGAAGGCTATTCGGCTTCCGACTCCAGTTTCTGCTTGATCGAGACAAGGGCCCGCTCGAGTGAAGAGCGGCTCTTGTCCACCGCGACCTTGCGCACAATGCTCCCCTTCAAGCCGGTCAGGCCCGCCTGTTGAGATCCCTTCATGGTAATCAGGTAGAAGCCTGCATGATCCGGGCGCTCTGCATCCTTGGCGCACACGGTTAAGTCCAGCGCGGTTTCGAAGTAGTGGCTGGAGTAAAGCTGTTTCACGGCAACTGCATACGCAGGTTCGCTGGGAGACTTGCCCCGATAGATGACCGCTTGAACCAAACGAAGCGTCGGCTTGAGTCCAAAATTCACTTTCTCCCAGTAAAACTGGGATTCGATGTCGCCGGACTCCCCGTTGGGATAATCGAGCAGGTAATTACGCAATTCGGGTAGGTACACGGGAAGGGCCTTCGAGCGGCTCAGCAAAGACGCAAAAGTCTCGGCCACGGCCGCGGGATGATTCTTGTCTCGATACGTTCCCAGCGCAGCGTTGCCACCTTGTTTGTAGTCCAGGAGGGCTTGCAGAGCCATCTGTTGCGCTACGTGATTCGCTTGTTCGGCCGCGTCAGGTGCAGACCATTCTACAGAGCGCTGGAACTCCTCCATTGCTTCGGTCGGCAATTGCACCTCGCAGTGCCCAGCCTTGCAATCCTTTAGCTGCTTGAAGTCTTCCTCCTCGAGAGTGAATCCCTCGAGGTCCGCGAGCTGTGGCGGGTCGCTGAACTTTCGAATCGCCAGATAGCTCGGAAGCTTGCGGAGCGCGTCAATGTCCGATGCGAGCTTGAGGTAGCGTTCCGGAGTCGAATTTATGTAGACCGAGCCAAAAACAAATACCCGATCCGCGGCTGGCGAATCCAGTGTCTTCGCGAGCGCTTTCCCATTTCGAATCGCGGCGATTTGTCCGTCATCCAGACCGATGTACTCACGAAAAAATTTGAAGGGCTCCGCATCTTGGCCTCTCGCCGCTGGGCCGCTCATGAGTAGCAGGACTGCGAGAGCCCAGAATACGATTGGGGGATTTCTTTTCAATTTGCGTTTCATGGTGTTTCCAATCCGCACGCCCGGTCTACCAAGCGCCTTCGGCCTGGTCGCACTGGCACGGCGACAGCCGGGAAACCATTCCTGACTCGCCACCAGTCGAACCTGGGAATGTGCGTCACTGCAAGGGTCTGTTTCTCGTTCGAACGAATTCCCCCACTTAGTGGTGCAATCACTGAGCCGAACGATATGGGTTACACAATCTCCGGAGCTTCACGAGAATCACGGACTTACGGCAAGTGGCCGGATCTCCACGGAAAAGCAGTTGCCAACCGCTAGACCCTTTCGTCGGTAGGTTGACCGAGCCTCCCGACGACGCGGCCATTGTTCTCACGTTTCTTTGATTCAAAAGGCTTGCCATCGCGCTGCGGCTACCCGCTTTGGCAGACACATTGCCCAAGTGCACTGAGTCGCGCAGTCGTCCGACTTAACAAAAGTGCAAAGCACAGCCTCATCCTGGGAGGGTGGAAACGTCTTATCTTTCAAAATTCGTCGGGGCGGAAAAGCCTGCCCCACTATCGGTGAGAGTGGCGATGCCGACTGAGAAGCCTTCGTCAACGCGCTTGACTGTCGTTGAGCATTCTGTCCGGACAGCCGTTGCCGCCATGGCCTCGCTTCTAATTGCACGATTATTTTGGCTGCCGGAGACCTACTGGGCTCCAGTCACAACCTTGGTGATCACCCAGTCGTCGCTAGGAGCCGCGTTCCCCGTTTCCAGGCAACGATTCGTCGGGACCGTCCTCGGTGCGCTCGTTGGCGGCTTTGTGGCAAGCCACTTTAGAACGAACGTCTTTGTGTTCGGTGCTGGGGTATTGATCCTCGGACTGCTTTGCGGCGTGGTGGGCGCGGACCGCAGCGCGTATCGTTTCGGGGGCGTTACCCTTGCGATTGTGGTGTTGGTACCAAGGACTAATCCACCGTGGCAAGTCGCCCTTCATCGCTTCGCTGAGGTTTCGATCGGGATTGGAGTTGCTCTTCTATTTGCAATCATGTGGCCGGAGGGTGAAGACCCTTCGTCATCAAAATGAGTCCCGCATTCGCTTTGATGCGGCGGATCCGGGTGCTCCAGCAGCTCGCCAGAGTCCTTCCGGGGAGGAAGGCCGTCACGGCGTGTCCATTAAATCAGAGGTCGCGTGACCTGGAGCTGACGATTTTCAGAGTTGGAACGAAAACCGCTTGGAACGGACAACTGGATCTCCGTGCCCGCCGTTGGGCGACTGAAGATTTTGAGCAGCCCGCCGATTCTCGCGGCCCGCTCTCGCATTCCGGTGAGGCCCCAGTGTCCCTTTCGCCCCGTGTCCAGAACCTGCGGATCCATTCCGCATCCGTCGTCACGAATCCTCATGGTCAGGCCACCGCCGACGTATTCGAGTTCTAATTCAATACGCTTCGCCGCAGCATGACAAAAGGCGTTGACCAGCGCCTCTCGGCCAATGCGGTAAATCTCGTCCTGGATCGCCGGCCGCAGCGGTCGCTGTTGCCCAACGACATTGACGCGAAAGTCCACACCGTGTGCGGTCGAAAATTCCCGGCGAACCGCCGACAAAGCGACAACCAGATCCGATGGGCGAGAGTCCGGCGAACGGAGACCCTCAATTGCATTCCGGCCTTCCTCTATCCCCTGCTCCATCACCTGAAGAATCGGATCTAACTTGGATTTGACCTGCGATTCGGGAGGCAGGCTCTCGACGGCCACTCCAAGGTGGCACAAGGCACCCAAGAACGTCTGCAGAAGAGTGTCATGCAGTTCACGGGCAATTCGATTGCGCTCCTCCAGACGCACGGCGAAACTCACGGCCGAGCGGGCTTCATCTTGCAGGCAGAGCTTTTCTTGCATGAGCTTGTCGTTGAGTTGATTCTGAGGTTGCCGATTGTACTTACGATATTCGCCGATGCAGCGGCGAACAACGTCCAAGAGGTGTCCTCCCTCGAACGGCTTCGTCAAAAAATCAGCTGCGCCCGCTTGGATCGCGCGAACACTCATTGGGATGTCGCCGTGACCCGTGAGGAAGATAATAGGGATGTGAACTCCGGATCTCACAAGCTCCTGTTGCACGTCGAGTCCGCTCAGCCCGGGGAGATCTACATCTAGCACCAAACAACTCGGTATCTCAGGCCGGGGGATAGCCAAAAACTCTTGCCCTGATGCGAGGGCTTTTGCCTCCAGCCCGGCAGATCGAATCAGACTTGCCACCCCTTCCCGCACGGACAGATCATCGTCCACCACGTAAACAAGACCACCGGTGTCGCTCATAACTAGTTGCTCCTTCTTCACCCTCCCGTTTTGCCGTTGTTCTGTTGCAACGCTAAGTGCACGGCACTGAGTAGAGCTTCGCGGCGTACCGGCTTGCACAGAAAATCCACTGCGCCGCCCTTCAATGCCCGCTGGCGCGTGGCCTCATCATCGCGGGCCGTCATGAAGACCACTGGAATTCGGTGATTCGAAACGGTGACGGTCAGCTGACTCTGGAGTTCGAGGCCGCTCATTCCCGGCAAGCGTACGTCGAGAATGAGACATGCTATGTTGTCGTGATCAGCGAGCGATAGGAATTCCTCGGCTGAAGCAAAGGCCTGGGTCGCGAAGCCAGCGGATCTCACCAGGCTTATCAGGCCTTCACGCACTAAAGGGTCGTCATCGACGATTGAGATCAAGCGGCTTATGGAGTGCATTCCCATTTCACTATCCGAAGCTCTTGCCTTAGAAGCTTCAGTCCGGGCGTGATGGTAGCAGCTCGTAAACTGGAAGGGTATCCTGCTTTAGGAGGAGTCGACTACTCTCGTGGAGGAACGCTCCGCAGTCTGTCAGTGATATGGACTAGTTCGGCCAAAGACCCTGCGCGCATCTTTTCCATTATATGTGCGCGGTGAGTCTTTACGGTCAATTCGCTGATGCCGAGCTCGGCAGCGATCTGTTTGTTGAGCAGGCCGGTGACAACCATACCCAGAACATCCCGCTCCCTGGGGCTCAGCGTGTCAAAGCACTTCCGAAGTTCTGCTATTTCCGCCCGCTCCTGGCGAGCGGCGCGGTCGCGGGCGATCGCTCCCTGAACCGCCTCCAGCAAATTCTGGCCACGGAAAGGCTTGGTCAGAAACTCCACCGCGCCTGCCTTCATGGCCTCTACCGTCATGGGAATGTCGCCATGGCCAGTGATGAAGATGATCGGAATGTGGATGTCCGATTCGCGCAGTTCGCGCTGAAGATCCAATCCGCTAAGGTCCGGAAGCCGAACGTCCAGAACCAAGCAGCCTGGCGCATCCGGCCGTGTACTACGAAGAAAGTCCAGGGCAGACCCGAATGTCAGCACTCGAAGCCCCACCGATCCGATGAGGCTTCGGACTCCATTACGGATTAGCGGATCGTCATCGACCACAAAGACCGTGGGAGTATCATGCTTCATTGCACGCGTTCGATGTCCGCCGGCAACCTGCATTGAAAGGTCGCACCGCGAGGAGTGTTCGGTTCGGCCCAGAGGCGTCCACCATGCGCTTCGATAATGGAACGGCTGATCGCTAACCCCATGCCTGTTCCCTGCGGCTTCGTCGTATAGAACGGTTCAAAAATCCGGCCGACGACGTGCGGGTCTATTCCGGGTCCAGAGTCTGCAACGGCAACAACGACTTGATTCGGATCATGTCTTGCTGACCGTATCCGTAACTGCCGTGTCCGGTCGTCGACACTGCGCGTGGCTTCTATGCCATTCATCACCAGATTGAGCACCACTTGCTGTAACTGAACGCGATCACCCAGCACGGGCGGCAACTGGGAGCCAAGTTCCGTTTGCAAGGAGACATTATTCCTCAACGCCTCGCCCCGGATCAGGCCAAGAGTCTCCTCGATCACTTCGTTGATGTTCACCTTCGTTCTCTCCGGAGCCGCTTTCCTGAAGAGGGCCTGAATGTGGCCGATTATGTCGCTCGCCCGAGTTGCCGCCTCAATCGTGCGATCTGCGGCGGCGCGCGCCTCATCAAGATTAGGAGGCTGGCTTGAGAGCCATGCTAGGCAGGCATCGCTGTTAGCGACGGCCCCGGCAAGTGGCTGCTTGAGTTCGTGGGCAATGGAGGCTGTCAGCTCGCCCACCGTCGTCAGCCGGGTGACGCGCGCGAGCTCCGCCTGCGCCTCCCGCAACCCCTCCGACGCTTTTATCAGTTCGCTGGTCCGTTCGGCGACGCGCCGTTCGAGTTCCTCATTGTGGCCCTTGAGTTCGGCTTTGGCTCGCTTGAGCGTGGCGGTCTCAAGAACGTCCCAATTGCCGTGCCGCCTTGCGAGCACAAACTGGTGCGTACGCACCACATCCAGGATTTGAGGAGCCCCACACGCCGCAAGTGGGTACGTGCACAGCACCGCGAGGCGTTGATTCCCGATAACCTCATTGAGACCATCTTCATAATCGCAAAAGTGCGTCCATTCCTTCTTTGAGAGCCAGGTCGTATCCCCGGTTATTCTCATGCCCGGGTAACCTTTGGCCGATAGGCTAGCGAGTTTTTCATACCAACTGGCTGTCAATGTTTTGCCGTCAAATACGCCACCCGGCAGAAACCAGTCTCGGGCTGGTACGATTTCTAAACGGGAACTCGCGAAGTATCGATCAAGGTCAGGCACCGCATTTTTTAGCGCGGCTCTGGCTTCCTCGATCGTCAAGGGTTCGGCAACGATCCAGAGACAGTACTCCTCTCTTTCCAAACCCGACTTGCAATATGAGATCAACGTATCGAGAAGATCCTGTTTCGTCTCGTAGAAAAGACAGAAGTGGGCTCCCCAGGCCGCCACGTCGCCAACGACATCGACACTGGCCCTCCGTGCTTCGGTTGCCATGACGTCACCTCCTGATTTTGAGTGTGAATTCTAACGGGTTGGCCTTACATCGAAAGCCCTACGCCGCCGTCTATACATCAAGAGCTCAACGCTGTCCATACAGCGAAAACCCTATGCGGTACGGAAAGTGTGTAGCAAATTTCCATGGTGTTCAAGAAAGCGCACACATGATTTCGCCCGGCGAGATCGACACCGGCGAGCTGTATCGATTCGGATTGACGTGCTGGTGCGGCGATGACGAGGATGGATTTACCGAGAGAATCCGCTTATCGACAAGATTGAGAGGATTGTATCAAGCGCAGGATTACCGGATGTTGCCTTACACCGATTTCCTCGCCACACTGCGTCTATCACAATTGCTTTTGCATGCCGTCAAGCTCGATGCGACAGACGTCGCCGAACTCTTTCAGTGGATCGTCGCCGTTGGCGGCCCGATATTCGATTTGCTCCACTGTCAGGTTGGGTTGGTGGTATGTGTCCAGAATGAGCTTTATGATCTTCTCGGCGGTCTCCAAAACCCGCTGCGACGAACTAAGGCGGATGCGGCTCTGCAGCGCATAGACGGGTATTAGTTTCTGGGGATCCACAACGTTGTGCTCTAACGAGTCGACCAACAACCGCGCGCTTTCGCCAATGAAGTCGGAATACAGCGATTCGCGGTGAATCATCTGCTTTGCCAGAACGTCGCGTCGATCCTGATGCCTTTGGGTTATCCAAGTGCCTATCACAGAGCCCATCGCACCTACAAACGACCCTAAAATGGCGGCAAAGGCGGCGACGAAACCTGAGTTCATAGAGAGCGTCCAATCACACCGTTGCAAAGCTTGCGAAAAGCCTCGCGGTTTTTTGAAAACCCTAAGACTCTTTTTTCTAACCCCTGCATAGGACCACTAGAAGAAACATCAAAGGAAGGTAGATGATCGATGCGAGAAGTAAACGCCGGGCCGAGCTCCTGGATCGACGAGTGGCCAATTGCGTCGCAAAGTAAGCAAAGATCCAAGTGACGAGCAAGCTTCCCACGGTGTAAGTGAAACTTGAACGGCCGGGCAATGCAGGGCTAAGAGTGACCGAGAGTAAAGCCAGCGCGGGTACCACGGTCTGCCAACTCATGAAACGGCCGCTGCTTTCCCTGGGAGGAAGAACCAGATAACCCGCCCGCGCATAGTCCTCGCGATACATCCACGCGATCGCCATGAAATGCGGAAATTGCCAGAGAAACAGAACCGCATAAAGCAGCCATGCCTGAGCGTTGAGCTTCCCCATCGCGGCCGTGTATCCGATCAACACAGGCATAGCGCCAGGAAGTGCGCCAACCAGCGTACACATAGGCGTGAGGCGTTTGAGTGGCGTATAGAGAAGCAAATAGCCAGCGAGCGTCGCCAGGGCGAGCAGACTCGCGGCAGGGCGCACCGCCAAAGCCAGATAGAGGCTGCCCGCGAGGGATAACACGATTCCGAACGCCAGTGCACGGCTGGTTGCGATTCGGCCGTCCGCGATCGGCCGGCGAGCCGTGCGCCGCATTTGCGCGTCGAAGTTGCGCTCAATCACTTGGTTCAAGGCGCCGGCCCCACTCGCGACCAATACCGTGCCAAGCAGTGTGTGTAGAAGCATGATCCACGGGAAGTGGGCAAGCGTTCGAGGACAGGCCAGGCAGAAAGCAGCGCCCGTAGCTATAGCAATCAAGAAGTTCACTTCCGGCTTCGTCAGCGCCCAATAGTCAGAGAAGGTGCCGCACCGCACGGTATGGCGCTGCTCGACGGCGGCCAAATCGAGAACCGCAAGGATGGGCTCGGTTGCCATCCTCAGGAAACCTCCAATCCGCGCGGATTACAACTCGGAGCCGCGATGTCTCGCAATTCCGGTTGAGCTGACTCATCCTTTCGAGAGCCCGACGCCGCCAGCAACTGAAGGGTCAGAATCGTTGCCGGCACCAGATAGACAAACGTGACGCAGGTCCACATCAACGCGCCGGCGCACTGCTGGTCTTCAAGAGCGGAAATGCCGAACGGCCGTGATGTGGACAGGTATGCCGGATAAACAACGCGGTCGCAGAAGGCGAGAAATGCGGAAAGCATGTCGCACGGCAGCGTAGCCGAAAAAAGGTAAGGAAGCATGGTCCATCGGGGCCACACCGGAACACTGGGCCAAGGCTGAACAACTGGCCACCAGAAAAGAAATCCGGCCGCAAGAAAGGTTGCGTGCTCGACGACATGCCACCCTTCCGAGTGTAACGCGAGTGTAAACGCACCCGGCACGTGCCATCCGACGAGCGCGCCGGCAGCCGCAAGCCATCCCAGCGCAGGTTCCGAGAGAGTGTCCCCAATCCACTGCACCGCCGGCCGGCGAAGCCACGGACCGATAGTGGACTGGACAAATTGCCTCGGCAAGCCGTGCAGCAGCGGCATCACGGGCGCCCCAACCAACATCAGAGGAGGAGCGATCGTCATCAGCAGCAGGTGCTGAATCATATGGACCGTCAGCATTTCCTCGTCGAATGCAGCGAGCGCTGAGCCTACCGCCACCCAGATCAAAAACAGTCCGAGGAGAAAACTGAGGGCTCGCCAAGCGGGAATTACGTTTGCGGAAGCCGTCCGAAGTTGCAGCCATCCTCGCAAATACACGCATGCCGTCAGAATGGCGGCTATCGTGGGCCAAACCGGAATCGTCCACGATTGCAATCCGGCCTGAATGGAGGGTGGCATGGATCGGTCTATCGTTGCGCGGAAGCGTGTTCTTCTTGGCCTTCCCCGAGTGCCACGTCGCGCGACGCATCACGCGCGGGAGCTTGTCCTGCGGGATGCAGAGTCTCGAGAAAGGCGACCAGCGCCGTAGTCTCTGGCGGACTCAAGTTCTTTCCGTACGCCGGCATGTTGCCGCCTCCCTGGATCACCTGGCGTATGAGTTGGTCCTGCGTCAGCCGTACGGCTACGGTGTCTAGGGCCGGACCTCTCTGGCCGCCCAACTCCCCAAGGGAATGGCAGTTGCGGCACTGCTTGGACTGAAAGACGAGCGCGCCTTGCCGCTCTAGTGCGCTTGTGCCATGCAGAAATTTCGCGGGCACGGGGTCACCGCTCCAGGCGTTCATTTGCGGACTCCAAGGTGTGAACCCGGCGAGATGCGTAAATGTCCCGAGCGTTATCGCGACTAGTAGCACCGTCAGAACCGCAATTGGTCGTCGGCGCCAGCTCTTTTCCCCTTCACCTGACAGAAATGGAAGAAGGATCAGTCCGGTGATTACGATTACTGGTCCAATGAGAAGCGCGGGCGTCTCCAACGAAGGAGGCAAGAGCGAAAGCAACGCGTACAGCCACAGAAAAAAGTAATCCGGCTTCGGCACCGTCTGGATGATTGTTGGGTCGGGGCGGCCCGTCGGACCGAATGGACCGAAATACAGAGCGCAAGCGGCGACTGCCAAGAGGATGAATGCTGCGAAGAACATATCCTTCCAGACTGCGTACGGCACAAACGGAGCGCCATCCTTCTTGGTCAACTCGTGGTATTGGCTTGTATAGGTCGCCCGCTTCACGACACGGCCCGGCATCGGCCATTCATTGATACCCAGCTTCACCACCATCAGGACATGTAGGCACACGAACCCGATGAGCATCCCCGGAATCACGAAGACGTGCAGCGCAAAGAATCGCGACAGGGTCGCGCCAGCAATGATCGGCCCGCCCAGCATCAGCTTGACGATCGCGGGTCCTGCAATGGGGACGCGGCTGGCGATCGAGGCCCCAATTCCCAGTCCCCAGTACGCGTCCTGATCGAAGCGCAGGACTTGCCCACTGAACGCCATACCAAGCGTCATCAACAGAAGAAATACTCCGAGGATCCAGGTGAGCTCTCGGGGGAATTTGTAAGCTCCAAAAAGAAAGACTTGAACCATATGGATTAGGACGATCGCCACCATAAAGTTCGAACCCCATCCATGCATCGCGCGGATGAACCAGCCCAGAGTCACGTCGTGGTTCAGAGACTGCAGACTGCTCCAAGCTTCGGAGGCGGAGGGGACATAGACGAAGGCGAGCAGAATTCCAGTGACCAGTTGCATGAGGAAAACGACGAGCGCGGCGCTGCCAAACACATAAAACCAGCTGGCGGTGCTTCGCGGTACTGGATGCTCTGCGACCTCTCGAACAGGAGCTGCGAGCTGTAGCCGCTGGTCGAACCAATCTCCGATTTGCGCAATCACGCGGCGCACGGTGGTTCCTTTCGAGAGAGGGCGGCGCTCAGTCCCGGTGTGGGCAGCTCACCGGCCTGAATGGTGACAAGACCGTTCTCCACCTTATGGGGGTATTCAAACAGCCCGCGCTCCGGGGGACCTGAGGCCCGCGAGCCATCGCGATAGTAGGCGCCTCCGTGACACGGGCACATGAACAAGCCGGACTGCGGAAACCATCGGACGGGACAACCGAGGTGGGCGCAGTTGATCGCGAAAACTTGGAATTGATCCCCCGCGATACGCCGCACCCAGCAGGCTGTGTCCACCGTCTTGCCGTCGGTTGGCATCACGTACGGATTGCGAAAGGTGGCCAGTCTCGTTTCGCCCTCCGGAAACTCGCCGACGCGGCCAAGAGCTACCCAAGAAAGGTAGGCGTTCGACCGGCCGCGCGTGACAGAGGAGAGAAGAAAGCGCACGATCGGCACAGCAATAGCAGTTGCGACCAGGCCGTTGAAGAGAATTCCCAGCTTCATGAGAAGCCCGCGGCGAGAAAGCATGTTTTCATCCGACATCATCTAGCTCCTAGTGCTGAACGTAATTCGAAGGGGAGTATGGCTGCCCAGGGTTCGGCACCCTCTTCGAGGCAAGCCATGCGACCACGTCCGTAACGTCCTGATCGGACATCGGCTTGCCGGGCACATCTCCACGCCAGTCGGGCGCGCCCAATTCGGGGCGGCCGACAATCACCATGGTACGCAGTCCCTGGTTGCTGACTAGCGCAAGAAAGGAGTCGTTCGCGATGGCGCTGCCCTTCGGCCCGCCACAACCGGCCGGGCCGTGGCAAGATTCGCAATAAGTCTTGTATGTGGCCTCACCTCGTTGTGCGTCGCCCGCTGATTTCGGTGCGTAGGAAGGTAGATCAGCACCAGCGAGAATTCCTTGCCGGCTCCATCGCGATCGGATTTCGGTGGTGATCACATCGATTTGCTTGTCCGTTAGCATCCCGCCGGCGTCCTGGGCAAAGGCGGGCATAGCCGTACCCGGCACTCCGGCGGCAACAACTTTGCGAATCGATGTGTCGTCTGCGATGGCGAGATAGACGGGATCGGAGAGCGCGATCGCGGCTCCTCCCTTCCCCTCGGTGCCGTGGCAGCCCGCGCAGTTCTCGCTGTACAGGGTGCCGAAGTCCAAAATCTGGCTTGGCGCCAAAATCTCCGAATCTTTACTGGGCTGTCCGTGCGGCGAGCCGCAACCCAACAGAAACACCACCGTAAGCGCGGAGAACACACAAAAATTGCGCGCTGCGATCACCGGCGCTCCTCCCCGTTCTCATGCGGCAAGCTGACTCCTGGGGCTTCAATTCCCGCGCGCATAGCGAATGGCAGATTTTCACGAGTCAACATGCGCTCTTGGCGCACCACAACGATGCCCGCGACGGCTCCGAAAGCTATCTGCGAAGCCATGAACCACCACCAATCAATGCGCTCTGCCAGCAACGGATTGAGAAGGCCCATGATCACGTACAGCAGCCCCGACCAGAGCACCGGCGCAATTAGTCCGCCCAAGACGATCGGCCGCCTCGGGAACATCGGGAGCATCACTCCATAGAGCAACCCAATAAGTGTGGAACCGATGACGTGCAGCAACACAGCAAGAGCGAAACTGTCCAGATGAAACGAATTGAGTTGTTCAGGTCCGAGCCTTAGCGATTGCGCGTAGATAGTTGCGGCAAGCAAGTTGATGGGATACCAGATGCTTCCAGCCTTCAGCAGTCCATAGGCGCAGGCCAGGACAGCCATCGCTATGCCTCCAGCCCAACCTCCTTTCACACCGGCCGACACCGGATAGGTGTGGACAGGAAGCCATGCGCGCACTTGATCGGGCGCTACGCGAAGACGCTCGACGCTACGGCGGCCCGTCAGGACTGCAATCTTCTCGGGGACAATTGCAACGCCTTCTTCTTGCTCGTGAGGAATGACTTGCCGGAACCAGCCGACGCAGCCGACAGCCGCAAGCACAACGCCTAGGACAGTCACCGAGACGTCTGTAAGAAGGCCAGCGAACAGCAATGTGAAACCAAAGGCCAAAACAAGCGGCCACGCCGTCGGCGCGGGCAGCGCGATTTCGCTAGCAGCCCAGGAACTCTTGCGTTCGGCGGATTGCATCTCTGCCATTTCCATCCCTCAACGAGCGAGCACGTACACCACCGTAAAAACGACAACCCAAACCGCATCGACAAAGTGCCAATACATGGCAAGCACTTCAACTCGAGATGATTGCTCGTGTCCGACGCGGTTTGCCAGCCCGAACAGAAATACGATGCTGAGCATGATCAGACCCACGATCACGTGCGAGGCGTGCAAACCAACGAGCGAGTAGTAAGTGGTTCCAAAAAGGTTCGTGGAAATTGTCAGCCCATGCTTATAAATCAGCGCATGCCACTCCTGACCAGTGCCGGCGAGAAAGATGCCGCCCAAAACTATGGTAAGAAACCACAGTGCGAGAAACGCTGTGCGTTGCCCGGAACGGAGAAATCTTGCCGCGAAGTGGACAGTGAGACTGCTCGACAGCAGACAGATCGTCGTGAAGATGGGCGTTTCAAGAACTTCGCTTGGAGTTGGCCCGGATAAGCTCTTCCCCGCATAGTACAGATAGGCCACGACGAAAATCGTGAAGATCGCCGCCTCGGCAATGATCAGAGACGCCATGCCGACCGTGCCGCGATACGGCAGCTTCCACACCTCTGTTCTTCCAGGGAACGGTGTCGTGATTGCGCTCATTGCTCGCTCACTTCATTCATAGTTGCTGTCCGGATCTTCCGGGTGCTTCTGATCCCACAAGGGTCGCCGGCTGGCAACTCTCGGGATTACAGCGAAGTTGTAGGCAGGAGGCGGCGAACTCACGGACCATTCCAGGGTCCACGCGTCCCATGGATCGTTACCCGCTTTCGGCCCTTTGAAGTAAGAAAAAATAAGATTCCCCACGAACACCAGCGTGGCGATGGCCTGGACGAATGTGCCGATCGTGACGAGGAGATTCAACGTGTCCCAACCGCGGCCGGGCTCGTAGGTATAAATGCGGCGGGGCATGCCGAGCAATCCGGGAATGTGCATCAAATCAAACGTCAGGTGAAATCCGATCACGAACAGCCAAAAGTGGAGCTTGCCAAAGCTTTCGTTGAGCATCCGTCCAGTTATTTTCGGGTACCAGTAATAAAACGCCGCAAAGAGCGCGAATAGAAGTCCGCCGACGATCACATAGTGAAAATGTGCGACGACAAAATAGGAGTTGTTAAGCTGCCAATCGAAAGGCGCGCTGGCCAACATGATGCCCGTGAGGCCCGCGATCAAAAACTGGAACAGGAAGCCGATACAGAAAAGCATTGGCGTCTTGAATTGGATTTTTCCGCCCCACATCGTTCCCAGCCAATTAAAGATCTTGATACCGGTGGGAATTCCCACAACCATCGAGGTGATCGTGAAAAAACTGTTGGCATACGAATTCATCCCGATGGTGAACATGTGGTGCGCCCATACGCTCATGCTTACAAAACCAATGCACACCGTGGCCGCAACCATCACCGGGTATCCGAAAATGGGTTTCCGGGAAAATACCGGAACGATTTCCGATATGAAAGCAAAGGAAGGAATAATCAGGATGTACACTTCCGGATGACCGAAGATCCAGAAAAAATGCATCCATATTGCCGCGGAGCCGCCCGCCTGCGTATCGAAAAAGTGTCCGCCAAGATAGCGGTCGACGAGCAACATGAGTTGTGCGGCCGTTAAGGGTGTGATGGCGATGAGCACCATGCCCGCCATCACAAGATTCATCCAAGCGAGCAGAGGCATTCGGCTTAGCTTCATACCGGGGCACCGCATGCAAAGAATGGTGGCGATGAAGTTGATCGCGGTCCCAACGCTCCCAAATCCAGAAACCAGCAGCGCAATCGTCCAGTAATCCGAGCTGTGCCCCGGCGAAAATGCGCGCGAAGTCAAAGGAGCGTACGCCCACCATCCAACATCCGGTGCGTTGCCCGCGCCGTAGAGTCCGCTGCCGCCGAGAAAACTGAAGTAAAGAAGGAATCCGCCGAACGCCATCAACCAGAAGCTGAACGCATTAAGGCGTGGAAAAGCCATGTCTCGAGCGCCAATCATCAGCGGCACAAGATAGTTCACGAAGCCGAACAGAACCGGCATAGCCACGAAGAAAATCATGGTCGTGCCATGCATCGTGAACATGCGGTTGAAGACCTGCGGAGACACAAAGTTGAAGTGCGGGTACATCAGCTGGATGCGGATAATGGTGGCTTCGATGCCGCCTATGATAAGAAACACCAGAGCGTAGGCGATGTAAAGAATGCCCAGCCGTTTATGGTCGACCGTGGTAACCCATTCGTGCACCACTTCGGTCCAAGTCCGGCTGATCGGAGCTGTGTTTCCAAGGACAATTACATCCGATGCCATGCTCGTCTCCAGGCTCTCCGGCTACCGCAGCGTCTCGAGATAACGCACGAGCGCATCCAGCTCATCGTCACTCAGTTTCATGGCCGGCATCAGCGAGCCGGGTTTAATTGCATCCGGGTTTTGAATCCACAAGCGGAGGTTTTCCGTGGTATTCTCCGCGGCTCCCGCCGCAAGCGTACTCCGGCTCATCAGGTGCGTCAGATCCGGACCGAAACGCCCCGTACCGTTCGTGCCGCCAACGGCGTGACAGTTCAAGCAGGCCGTAGTCTCAAAGACTCGTCTCCCGGCGGCTTCTCTTTCATCCTGATTCGCAGGCTGCCTTTGCGCATGGACCCAAGCGTCAAACTCCTCGGGGCTGTCTACCGACACCCGCAAAAGCATCTTGGCGTGCTGCGTGCCGCAATATTGGGCGCACTGCCCGAGAAACACGCCTGTTTCGTGCGGCTCTATCCACATCTCGTTGACACGGTTCGGGATCAGGTCCGTTTTTCCTGCAAGTTGGGGAATCCAAAAGCTGTGATCAGTGTCGGCGGACATCAACTTCAAGAATGTAGGCTTCGGATGCGTTGGATCGCTGAGAGGAATGTGAAGCTCGTTCGCAGTGACGACACCAAACCCCGGATATCGAAACTCCCACCAAAACTGATGCCCAATAACGGTGACTTCCACGGCGCCCGCGGGCCGCCTGGCATCCTGAACGGAATGAATCTCTCGTGCCGAAGCAAGAAACAAGACGACCACGATGAGAATCGGAATGACGGTCCACGCCGTTTCAATTTGATTACTCCCGTACACTTGGGCCGGCTCGCGGTCAGAGTTGCTCCTCGTTTGCCGGAACTTCACAACGGCGTAGATTAAGAGGGTGCCGACAACCACAAAGATCACAGCGCAGATCGCGAGGACAAAGTCGGCATTGCGATTGACCGAGTCGGCAGGCGCTGAACGCGGATCAAAGATGCTCGGAACCGGATTGCTCCCCAGAGGGTTGCCAGCACACAACCCCGTCACAGAGAATGCTCCGAGCAGGAGAGCGAGGACACTCCCAGCCCGGCGGGCGACCGCACTGCAATTCATCTTGCTCTTAGCCCTAGCAATCATTTTCTTTCGTGGTGCCCCTTCTCTCGGTGCTGTCACAGCATGACCAATCTGCTGTTCCTCTGTGAGCGTAGCGGCGCACGGCTGCACTTCACGTCGCGACGCGACCTGCTTCGCTCGGTGCAACTGGTGCTCCACTTGACCCACGCCTCACATCGCGTCCGCTTATCTTCTTTGGTTACTGGCGCTTCCGGCGGCAAGTGGACACAGCGGAAGTAAAGTGGGGGAGCACTGACTCGTCATGGCCTTGACGGTGTTGTCAAGCCATTGGCATCTCAAACTCGCCTGGCTAGTGCGGCTCGGAGCAGCCGAAAGTGGTATCCGAAGTCACTCCTCGCGTGGTACCCAAAAACCATTCCATCGCGGGATGTGTCCGTCGATCTGATCCCTTATAGTAGGCCGCGATAAGAGGCGCCGGTGGGAGGCAGGATGGCCTTGGAGAACCCATCGATTTCCAGCAGGGCGAGTAAAGCCCGCTCTGCCACTCCAGATCAGACTCTCCGAGCAACACACATAGCAGCTGTTTTCGCGGGTTCGCGGGCAACATTGCCTTGAAGTGGCAGTTAGCGAGACACTGCTGGGTGTACGGGGGTGACAAACATGAGTGCTTTTTGGAAGTACAAGATTTGGATAGCCGCTGGGCTTTGCTTGATCGTGGTGGTTTCGATCGTGTGGGCGACCCGTCCAAAGCGAGCTTCTGGAGCCCAAACTGGCCCTTCACCGGAGGTCGAGGTCGTACGAGTGCAACAGGAAGACATTCCGATCTACGGTGAATGGATCGGCACGCTTGACGGGCTTGTGAATGCCGACGTTCGCGCCCAGGTAACAGGCTACCTTCTCCAGCAGGGCTACCAGGAGGGTGCATTCGTTAAGAAAGGTGAGCTGCTTTTCCAAATTGATCCGCGCCCCTTCCAGGCAGCGGTCGACCAAGCGGAGGGTCAGTTGGCGCAGGCCAAGGCCACCCTCGCCAACGCCCAAGCGGTGCAAGGCAGGACTGAACTTGACGTGAACCGTTACACGCCTCTGGCGCGCGAACAGGCCGCCAGCCAACAGGACCTCGATAACGCCGTTCAAAACAATCTTGCGGCCCAAGCCACTGTGGAGACAGCTAAGGCGCAGATTCGGACCTATCAGGCCGCTCTTGAAAACGCCAACATCAATCTCGACTTTACCCGGCTGATTGCTCCCATTGATGGCATCGCTGGCCAAGCCCAGCTCCAAGTAGGCGCGTTAGTCAGCCCGAGCAGTGGAGCTGTCACCTCGGTTTCAACGCTGGACCCAGTGAAGGTTTATTTCACCGTGAGTGAGCCCCAATATCTGGACTGGCGAAGGCGGTTCCCGACCGAGTCGAGTCGTCAGCAGGCCGACAAGAATTTGCGTCTTGAGCTGATTTTGGCAGATGGCTCGACCTATCCCCACACAGGTACGTTTTACTTTGCAGACCGCCAGGTTAATGAGGGGACGGGGGCAATTCGGATCGCCGGGCTTTTTCCAAATCCCGGAAACATTCTAAGGCCTGGCGGCTACGCCAGAGTTCGCGCAGTCATCCGCGTCGAACATGGAGGGCTGCTAGTACCGCAGCGCGCGGTGTCCGAGCTGCAAGGTAGCTATCAGGTCGCCGTCGTAGATGGCGACAGCAAAGTGACCATTCGCACCGTCACGGTCGGTGACCGCGTCGGTTCCGAATGGATTATCGCTCAGGGGCTGAAGCCCGGCGAAAGCATCGTCGCCGAGGGCGTTCAGAAGGTGCGTCCGGGCCTGCGCGTAAACGCCAAGCCGTTTGCCGCAGAAGCGACGGTGAAATAATCCCATGTCAAAGTTCTTCATCAACCGTCCCATCGTCGCGATGGTCATCTCGATCGTTCTAGTGCTGGTGGGATCGCTCACCATTCTGAGTCTGCCTGTCGCTCAGTTCCCGAACATCGCTCCACCGGAAATTCAAATCCTTGCCACCTACGTTGGCGCCGACGCGGAGACCCTCGAACAATCCGTGGCCACTCCGCTCGAACAACAAATGAGCGGTGTGGACAACATGAATTATATGTATTCGCTGAACGCCACCGGAGGCTCAAACACCAGCCTCATCGTTGACTTCGACGCGAAAACGGATCCCAACAACGACTTCATCCTCGCGCAGTCGCGCGAGACACAAGCTGCCTCGCAGCTTCCTGTGGACGTCAACAATTACGGAATAACGGTTCGTAAGTCGGTGACTGCTCCGCTCATGCTCCTTGACATTTACTCGCCCCATGGGACATATGACGCCACATTTCTAGCCAACTACGCGTACATCAACCTCGTCGACCCCCTGCTCCGCTCACCTGGTATCGGAAACGTTCAGGTCTTCGGAGCTGGCCAATACGCAATGCGCATGTGGGTAAAGCCCGACCAATTGGCGAAACTCGGTGTGACTGTTCCGGACATCATCACCGCAATCCAGGCCCAAAACACCGTCAACCCGGCGGGAAAAGCGGGCGGCGAGCCTGCCCCGAAAGGCACGGAATTTACCTATGCGGTTCTCGCGCAAAGCCGGCTCGTGTCGCCGGAAGAATTCGGAGCGATCGTCGTGCGCGAGACGCCGGATGGCGGCACCGTTCGTGTCCGCGATGTGGCCCGAATCGAATTGGGCTCGCAGGACTATAGTGTCGCCGGCCGCTTTAATGGCAAGCCCAGTGCCGTGATAGCACTTTACCAACTCCCCGGCTCGAATGCAGTGGACGCCGCCGCGGCGGCGCGGAAGTTGATGACCCAGATGAAGCAGCGCTTTCCGGACGATCTGGATTTCGTCGTGGGGCTGGACACCACCCGCGCCGTCACCGAGGGCATTAAGGAAATTGTGATCACGTTATTGATTGCCCTCGCCCTTGTGATCCTCGTGGTTTACATCTTCCTGCAGGGTTTTCGCGCCACCCTGATTCCGCTGCTTGCCGTTCCCGTCTCGTTGGTGGGCACCTTCGTTCTTTTTCCATTGTTTGGATTCTCGATTAACACGCTTTCGCTTTTTGGACTGGTGTTAGCGATTGGTTTGGTGGTGGACGACGCCATCGTCGTGGTCGAGGGTGTGGAACGCCACATTGAGGAGGGCATGACGCCGAAGGACGCGGCCCTTAAAGCAATGGAAGAGCTTTCTGGCCCGGTCGTGGGTATCGCGCTGGTCCTTTCCGCCGTGTTTGTGCCCACCGCATTCATTCCCGGCATCACTGGGAAGCTCTACCAGCAGTTCGCCGTCACGATCGCAATTTCTGTACTGCTTTCCGCCTTTAATGCGCTAACACTCAGCCCGGCGCTCGCGGCCCTGCTGCTAAAACCAAAAAAGCCGAGCACCGGCCTGCTGAGGAGGTTCTTCGACTGGTTCAACCGCGTCTTCGAAGGAGCCACCAATGGCTATGTGAGTTGGAGCGGAGTACTCGTCAAGAAGACTGCCGTCGTGATCGTGTTGCTCTTGGTTTTCGCTGCAGCGGGCGGCTTTTTTGCCAACCGTCTGCCAACTAGTTTCCTTCCTGACGAAGATCAAGGCTATGCCTATGTCAACGTTCAGCTGCCTAGCGGCGCATCGCTGGAGCGCACACGCGCCGTCGTCGATCAAGTCGAAAAAATCGTCATGGATACCCCTGGGGTCGAAGACTCGACGTGTTTCCTAGGCTTCAGTTTGCTTAGCTTTGTTCGCACCACTTATAACGCCACGTTTTTTGTGAATTTCAAGCTGTGGGATGAGCGCACCAGCCGAGCCGAGCAATTCCAAACGCTCAAAGCGCATCTGAACCAGCAGTTGAGCACACTGCCCGCCGCAGTTGCCTTCGCTTTTTCCCCGCCGGCCATTCCGGGTGTGGGCACCGCGGGTGGCTTTACCTTTATGCTGGAGGACCGTTCCGGCGGCGATATTCAGTTCCTCGCCAGAAACTTGGGCATTTTCCTCGATGCCGCTCGCAAGAGGCCGGAAATCGCCAGCCTCAGCACAACGTTCTTATCCAGCGTGCCGCAGCAATTTGTGAACGTAGATCGCGACAAGGTCTTGAAGCAAGGCGTCACCCTCAACGACGTGTACCGCACCATCCAGGCCTTCATGGGCGGCTATTTCATCAATTATTTCAACCGCTTCGGACGCCAGTGGCAGGTTTACATCGAAGCCGAGGGCGAGGACCGGGCAAAAGCCGAAAACGTCGGACAGTTCTACGTCCGCAATAAAAACGGAGAGAATGTTCCCCTCTCCTCGTTGACTACCGTCACGCCGCGCCTGGGCCCGGAATTCAGTCTGCGCTTCAATGAATACCGCTCGGCACAAATCAACGGAAGCGCAGCACCCGGCTACAGCGCCGATCAGGCGACAGCAGCTCTTGAAGAAGTCTTCAAACAGACCATGCCTCGCGAAATGGGTTTCGACTACTCAGGCATCTCGTTTCAGGAGCAGAAAGCCCGCGAGGGAGTGCCGCCCGCGGCGATTTTCGGCGTTTCGCTCTTGTTCGTCTTCCTGGTTCTGGCGGCGTTGTATGAAAGCTGGTCGCTGCCGTTCAGCGTCCTACTCAGCACGCCCGTTGCGATTTTCGGGGCCTTTGCAGTCCTCTGGTTGCGCCGCGTGCTGACCGGCGTCTTCCTGCCGCCCTACCTGGTCCAGATCGAGGGCGATGTCTACTCGCAAATCGGGCTGGTCATGCTGATCGGCTTGGCGGCCAAAAACGCCATCCTAATCGTCGAGTTCGCCAAAGATGAGTACGAGAAAGGCAAGTCGCCCGTGGATGCAGCGCTCGAAGGCGCCAGGCTTCGCCTCAGGCCGATCCTGATGACGTCGTTTGCGTTCATCCTCGGTTGTGTGCCGCTGTGGACCGCAAGCGGCGCGGGAGCAGTGGCTCGGCAGATCATGGGCACGACGGTTATCGGCGGCATGCTCGCCGCCAGCGCGATCGGAATCTTTTTCGTGCCAGGCATCTTTTACATGGTGGAGAAATGGTCAGGCGCAGGCAAGGACGTTTCCCCGGCGTTGCCGGCGCCGCCAGAGCCGGCGGAGGGAAACTGAGATGGCCCGCTGCGCGACATTTATCGGCATCAAGATTCGCTCCGCGAAGAAATTGGGTGTATTCACGGCTGCTGCGCTGGCATGGAGTTTGATTAGCGGGTGCAAGGTCGGTCCAAACTATCACAAGCCCGCCATCCAGACGCCTACCGCCTTTCGCGATCTCAGCGACAACCAGCAAGTCCAAGGTCAGGCCGCGTCCTACGCCGACCTTCCGTGGTGGCAGGTCTTCGAGGACCCTCAACTACAGGAACTCATTCGGACGGCACTCAAGCAGAACTACGACTTACTGATTGCGACGGAGCGGATCAACGCCAGCCGCGCTGAGGTTGTCATAACGCGGTCGAGCCTGTTTCCGCAGGTGCAAGGCAACGGCGACTTCAGCGGCGGAAAAGAGTCTAATTTCCAAACCAAGTCTAACTTTTTGAATCTTACCGCCGACGCGGCGTTCCAGTTGGATCTCTTCGGCAAGCTGCGTCGCGCGACCGAGGCTTCGCGCGCTGCACTGCTTGCAACACAGGATGCGCGTCAGACGGTGATACTGACGCTCGTGAGCGACGTCGCGAGCGACTACTTTACGCTCCTGCAGCTGGACCTGCAGCTCCAAATCACGCAGGACACCGTGAAGACACAACAAGACTCGGTGAAACTGACTCAGTTTCGGGTCGATCACGGCGTGGCCACAAGGCTTGACGTGCTTCAGGCTCAGCAAACCCTCGACACCGCAAACGCCACGATTCCCGATCTCGAGAGAGCGATTGCGCAGGAAGAAGATGCGATCAGTATTCTTCTCGGCAATTACCCTCAGGCGGTCTCCCGCGGGCGCCCGCTGGTCGAACAGCCGCTACCTCCCGAAGTGCCGCCGGGTCTGTCTTCCTCGCTAATCGAGCGCCGGCCCGACATTCGTGAGGCCGAGCAGGTCCTCGTCGAAGCAAATGCTGAAATTGGAGTCGCCAAGGCAGAATTCTTCCCACAAATCTCACTGACGGGCTCTGGTGGCGGGGCCTTTGGACGCAGCAGCGCTTTCTCGAGCCTGATGAGCTCGCAGTTGGGCGTCTGGTCCTATGGCGCCCAAGTAAGTCAACCGATTTTCACGGGAGGAGCTCTTCGCGGGAATCTGCGCCTGGCCGAATCGCAGCACCGGCAGGCGTTACTCGCATACCGCCAAGCGATTCAGAGCGCGTTTGGAGAGGTATCGGATGCGTTGATCGGTTACCAGAAGCTTCACGAGGTCCGGCTTCGCCAGGAGGACACCGTCAAGGACCTGCAGGAGTCCGTTCGCCTCTCCAACATGCGCTACCAGGGAGGCACCACGACTTATCTCGAAGTGTTGGATGGTCAGAGGTCGCTCTATTCCGCGGAACTAACCCTCGCGCAGGCGCGAGGCAGTGAATATCAAAGTCTCGTGCAACTTTACAGGACCCTCGGCGGGGGCTGGCAGGAGTAGTCACAAGCAATGCACACCGCAGCGAATGCCGGCCGGGAAGACAATCGCGCCGCAACCAACTGCTCACAACAGGTTTTGAGCGCACGCGTTACCAATTGGAGGACTGAAATATGAGTTCGGCACCCAGTTTTATTACAGACGCTGACGGATATGCAGAAATTGGTACGGCGCCCACAAGTCCTTATCGCCGTCCTCGACCGATTTCAGACAAGCCCGAACCCGTGCCGTCGTCCTTCGTAGAGAGCATCGTGGGGCGGCTTGGCGGTTTGCGCCTGGTTCTCGCTAAAGTGGAGGCCGTTGCGCCCACCAACGCTACTGTCTTGATCACAGGCGAGACCGGGACAGGCAAGGAAGTCATTGCCCGCGCCATTCACGAACTGAGCCCCCGCCGGCCTCGGAATCTTGTCAAGGTGAACTGCGCGGCCATGCCTGCGGGTCTACTCGAGAGTGAGCTTTTCGGACACGAACGCGGCGCCTTCACTGGCGCGATCAATTCGCACGTTGGACGGTTCACGCTGGCGGATCGTGGCACGTTGTTTTTGGACGAAATCGCGGACCTGCCGTTGGAACTTCAGCCTAAACTGCTGCGTGTCCTGCAGGAGCGCGAGTTCGAGCCGGTCGGCAGCACGCGTACCACGCGGGTTGACGTCCGCGTGGTAGCTGCGACAAATCGCGACCTGCTCCAGGTGGTTCGCGACCAGGAGTTCCGCCAGGATTTGTACTACCGGCTCAATATTTTTCCGATCGCCTTGCCACCGTTGCGCGAACGGAAAGGAGACATTCCTCAGCTCGTAAGACACTTCGTCGTGCACTTTGCGGGCTCCATGGGCAAAACGATCAAGACCATCCCTCCTGAAGTCATGCGAGCGTTGGTTCGCCATCCTTGGCCCGGAAACATTCGAGAGTTGCAAAACTACGTGGCGCGCGGCGTCATCCTTTCCAATGACGGCGTGTTCGAACCTGCGCCTCTTGAACCATGCGAGCCAGTACCGGCTCCGATTTCGAACCCCACGCTTCAGGACACGGTGCGGCAGGAGATTCTAGCTGCATGCCAGCGCGCCAATTGGAAGCTCGGTGGTCCGCGGGGCGCGGCCGCGAGACTCGGTTTGAAGCGCACGACTTTGTTTTACAAAATGAAACGACTCGGCATCGCACCGCCTGTGGATCCCCTGCAGGAGTAGGTTTCGCAAGCGCAACGAGACGATACAAGGCGGACTGTTTTTAATTGCCGCTGTGGCATCCCACACGGAAGACCAGTTTCAATTCAGCAGAGTTACAGGAGACAAAAAGTGAATCCAATAAGAGTAGTCATCGTCGGAGGTGGATTTGGCGCGGTAAAGTTCGCAAAAACTCTTCGCGACCAGCTACGCGCTTCCGAGTGCGAGATTCTTCTGTTCAACAGTGAGAACCACATGGTGTTTCATCCCCTCCTCGCAGACGTCGCAGGCGCTTCCATCAATGTGGACGCAGCCGCGGCCCCTCTGCGTCAAATGCTCCCGGGGGTCGAATGCCGCACCGAGCGTGTGCAGAGGATAGACCTGCACTCTTCGGAAATTTCAATTAGCGAGAGTAACGGAAACCTGTCACACCTCCATTTCGACCACGTCGTCATTGCCTGCGGTGCGGAGAGCAACCTGGGCATCATTCCCGGAATGAGCGAGCACGCATTCGCGTTCAAGGTCATGCGCGATGCCATCGATCTTCGACAACACATCGTTCAACAAATGGAATCTGCAGAGGCTGCTAGCGAACCCGATCGTCGCCGGTGGCACCTGAACTTCATCATTGTAGGAGCCGGCTTCAGCGGCACGGAGGTGGCCGGCGAAGTCAATGAACTGGTTCGCAGCAGCACACGTTTTTACCGGAACTTTCGTGAAGAAGATGTTGTCGTGACGATGGTTCATTCTCAGGACCAGATCCTGCCTGAAGTGGTACCGACGCTCCGGGAATTCGCCAAAAAGAAGATGGAGAAAGCCGGCGTGACCGTGCTGTTGAATACCCGCGCGGTCGCGGCAACGCACGAGGGCGTCGAACTCAATGATGGGCGGATGCTGAAGGGTGGCACGATTGTCTGCACGATCGGAACGGCAGTTTCGCCCCTGGTTCAAAACCTTGACGTACCCAAAGAGCGGGGACGCATCCGCACAACATCCGAAATGCGAATTGAAGGGCACACGAACGCATGGGCTGTTGGCGACTGCGCCTACATCATCAATACTTACGATAATAAACCCGCTGCGACCACTGCCCAATTCGCGGAACGCGAAGGCCGGCAAGCGGCGCTCAACCTTGTGCGAATTCTGAAGGGAGAGCCCACGCAACCCTTCCGCTTCAAGGCGCTTGGCCAACTCTGTTCCATCGGCGGCTATCAGGCCGTCGCGGAATTGTTCGGTGTGCACATCTCCGGTTTCCCCGCCTGGGTTATGTGGCGCGGAGTCTATCTTTTGAAGCTCCCGACGTGGTCTCGCAGAATTAAGGTTGCGCTGGACTGGGCCTGGGACGTGCTGTTTCCTCGCGATCTTAGCTTCCTCAATACCGACACGGCCCAGCAGGTTACGCACGCGTATTTTCGTCCTGGCGACTTTATTCACCACCAGGGTGACCCGGCCCGCGTCTTCAGCGTCATCGTCGAAGGCCAGGTGGAAGCCCTGCAGAGAGACCCTGTGACTTCGGAAACAAAAGTTCTTGCGGTCTTGAATAAAGGCGACTTCTTTGGCGAAGGCGCCCTCCTCGGAAGCCGCCCTCACGAAACAAGCATTCGAGCACGCACCGTTGTGCGGCTTCAGCAGGTCGGTAGCGCTCTTTTCTCGCAGTTCGCTGGCTCCTTCTCACCACTGGGAGACCTGCTCTTGAAGGCGTTCGCCCGCCGCTCCGGCGATATTTGGCGCCGTCTGCCGATGGTCAAGCCTATTTTGGAAGGTGAATCGCTCGGCTCCCTCATCGATCCCCTGCCTTCCGGGCTCCTCAGTACCGAAGCGATTTACGCGGACGCTATAAAAACCCTTGAACAGAGCTCGACCGGCCGCCTTATGGTTGTCGACGAAAAGCAGCACCTGTGGGGGACTCTGGACCGTGACAACATCAACCAAATTCTTGCCCGGATCGCGGTGATTCCGCTAGAGACGCGGGGTGACGTCACCCATCGGAAAGTAACCGATTTTCTGGTCGCGAATCCGGTCTACGTAACCCTCGAGGATTCCGCACTCGTGGCCTTTGCCACCATGCTCGATCACGGCATCGGATGGTTGCCCGTCGTCAAGAGCAACGACGATCTGCAACCCGTCGGCTCTCTTCGCAGCGAGAAAATCGTCAACCGTCTAATCGAAAAAATAGCCCAGATGCAATCAGGTCATGCGGCAGTCGCGAGCTGAATCCGCAGAGCAGAGGAAGTCCTGTCGTGCGATCAAGGTCGCTCCTTAATCCTCTCGGCTGATTTTGCGGAATCGGGCACAGAGGTATAAGCAGCCGCGGCAGGTGAAGGGCCCGTTCTCTAGGCGAACATGATGGATGGCGACTTCGTCCCCAACACAATCGCCTATGACTCAGCGCGTCGTGACTCCACGAGGCCGCCGTCGTTGAGTCATGAAGAGCGGAGTCTCTGGGCGCCGAGCGACCGTGGCGACAAAGAACTGCCCTGCACCGCAGATCGCGGCGCTGGGCAACCCCTTTTCTTCAAGGCGAGAGGATAGAGGCTAGTCGGTTACGCGTTTTTAGGCTTTCGCGTACCGTTCGCTGTTTGGCTTGGAGCCGCTCAGCCCGTAAAAGAGGATAAAGAGGTAGCAAATCACGGGAATAAAGAATGCGTGGTGAAGGCCCATATGATCCGCAATCACACCTTGGACCAGTGGCAGGATTGCGCCGCCTACGATAGCCATATTCAGGAGGCCGGACCCATTTCCCGTCAGAGGCCCGAGCTCTGCGACCCCGAGACTGAAGATGGTCGGGAACATGATCGAGTTGAAGAGCCCGACGGCGAGAATGCTCCACATCGCTGTGTGTCCGCCCGTAAGCATCGAAGTTGTAACTAAGGCCGCCGCACAGATGGCGCATAGGGCCAGCAGACGACCGGCCTTGATTCGTCGCAGAAGTCCCGCACCGAAAAAGCGCCCGATCATGGAACCGCCCCAATAAAATGAAACGAAACCTGCCGCGGACCTGACGGAAAGGCCCGCGATCTCCGGCAAATTGAAATAGTTCACCAGAAAGCTTCCAACAGAAACTTCTGCACCCACATACGCGAAGATGCCAATCGCACCGAGGATAAGATTGGGGTGTTTCCATATCGAATCGGCAATCTTCTGTCCGGGACGGGACTCCGCTGCTTCAATTTTCGGCAGCGTGAACACGCCGATCAAAATCGCCAGCAACACGAGGGCAATGCTGATCACCGTGTAAGGCATCTTGACCGAGGCCGCTTGTTGCGCCTGGTAAGCGTGTAAAGCGCCTGGTGATAGCTGGCGCAGCTGTTCTATCGCCAACGGCACGGCGCTCAGGATCAGCAGGCCTCCGATTTTCGGGGCGATCGTGGTCCCAAGAGAGTTGAAAGCCTGCGTCAAGTCCAAGCGGCTGGAGGCGGTTTCGGGCTTGCCTAGCAAGTCCACGTACGGATTGGCCGAAACCTGAAGACCAGTAATTCCAGCGGCTAGAACGAGCAGCGCGGTTAGGAAGAGCGGGTAGGAAACAGCGGACGCGGCAGGTACAAAAAGAAAAGCCCCGCAAGCCATCATCAACAAGCCGACCACCATGGTTCTCTGATAGCCGATCGCATTCACAACTTTCGACCAGGGGACGGAAAATAGAAAGTACGCTGAGAAAAACGAAAACTGAACGAGCATGACTTGCGCATAGCTCAGGTCAAAAATCGATTTCAAGTGGGGCACCAGAATGTCATTCAGGGAAGTCAGAAATCCCCACATGAAGAACAACGTGGTAACCACTGACAGCGGCCGCAGGTAATTTTGGGCCGCCGCAGTAGGCGGAATATTCGCCGCCGCCGCGGAACTACCGGGAATTTCTCGAGTCGCCATTTTTCCTGGCCTCAACTTTCCAGGCAAGTCGGGAGAGAGATTCTCCGCCGGCCGAACGTGTTCACACCTGTGCAGCGTGCGTCTTCAAGACAAACCCCTCGATGGCTTTGGCAAATCCCTCGTCTTCGTTCGTGGAAGTGACGTAGGTCGCGGACGCCTGAACTTCGCGGCTGGCGTTGCCCATCGCAATGCTCACCCCGCTCTTCTCGAACATCAAAACGTCATTCGGCATGTCTCCGATCGTCGCGATTTCTGCTGCCGGAATGTTCAGCAGCTTCGACATCGCGAGCACGACTCCGCCTTTGTTGGCCTGAGGATGGGTCACATCGAGGTAGTACGGCTGGGAGCGGGCTGCGGAAACGTGTTCCCCACCGGCTTGCTGAACATCCTTTTCGCACTTCGCCACGCGGTCGTAGTCGTCGCTGACGCCGACAATCTTCGCCACGCGACCGAGGAGTCCTGCGAATGTCTTAACCACGGTTGGGGGAAACTTGACGGTCCACTGCTCGCGCGCGACGTGAGCTGCGCCCGGATCACGCACGAACCATCCGGTGTCCGTGTATAGCCAAACGTCCAGACCGTGGTCTTCGATGGCCTTTATAACCTTCTCTGGCACTCCGGCGGGGAGCAGCTTCTGGTCAACGACGGTTGCTAAGTCCGGATGGATTAGCACTCCGCCGTTGAACGCTGCCATCGGCTGGCTGAGGCTCAACGGATCGATTAGCATGGCCATCCCCCGCGGAGGCCGCCCGCTCGTAATGCTGAATTCGATTCCCGCTTGCCGCAGATGCGAGACCGCGTTAGCTGCGCGCTCTGTCAGCACCTTTTCCTGCGTGACGAGCGTTCCATCAACATCCGCGATCACCATGCGGATCGGCGGTGCCGCCAGCTCATTTTTCGATGCCATGCTGAAGTCCTTTCCTGGTCTCTCCCGTCCAAGGGGATTTGGGCTATTGCTCCTGGTAGTTCCACAACAGACCGCCGTCGACGAAAAACGTGGACCCTGTCACGTAGTCGGACTCTTCCGAAGCCAGAAAACCGGCCAGACCAGCAACGTCTTCCGGTGTCCCGAGCCTCCCGAGAGGGATGTTCCCGAGCAAGTCCTTGAGCTTGACTGGATCATTCAACAGCTTTGTGTTGATGGGCGTTTCGATCGCGCCAGGAGCAATCGAGTTAATCGTGATTTTGCTCGGAGCGAGCTCAATTGCCAGGTTTCGTGTCAGCATCTTGAGTCCTCCTTTGCTTGCGCAATAGGACGCAAAGTGGGGGAACGGCAGTTCTTCGTGCACCGAACTGATATTGATGATCTTTCCCGGGCGCCCCGTTTGGCGAAGGTGGCGCACTACTGCCTGCGTCACAAAGAACATGCCTTTCAGGTTGACGTTCAGAACGGCGTCGAAGTCGTCTTCCGATACATCCCAGAAATCCGCGCCCTTTTCCAAACCCGCGTTGTTAATGAGGATGTCGATCTTGCCGAGGGCCGCCGTAACCTCATCGATGAATTTCTGGCCGTCGGAAACCTTTCCGACATCCGCTTGAAAGGCGGCGCCACGCCGGTTCGCAGCGTTGATTTTGCCCACAACTTCATCCGCCCCTTTTTTGTTTTTTCGATAGCAGATCGCGACATCGGCCCCTTCCTGGGCCATCCGCTCCGCGATCGCGCGCCCAATTCCTTGATCGCCTCCGGTTACCGCGGCTACTTTGCCTGTCAATCGATTCGACAACGCTCCTCCTAACGGTTTCTTCCACGAGGGGAAACCAGTCCGACTCTACTCAGATTCTGAAGCCAGATTTTTCTTCGCGCACCTGCGCGGTTGTGCCTCAACGCAAGCTCTCCATCGATGCTCCTGCACCGGGCCTTCCAATCACGCCAGTGCATGGGTGACGGTAAGTCTCTGAAAGTGAAAGTACATAAAGCGAATGCGAGGGATACGCCAATTCGTGGGCTGTTGCGGCGTGAAGATCTCGACTCTCGCGTCAAGCCTCCGCCAACAATCATGGTCGAGCTGCGTTTCTTGTCCAACGACCGTGCGACCAGCCAGCCTCGAGGAGGCTGTGACAGCACGAGCAGAACGCCTCCAAGGGACGTGTCAACCGGCTAGCAAAACCGCTGAACGGTTGGCGGCGGGCTTTCACCTGTTGAGAGATAGAATCCTCGCCCGCGTAAGTGCCTGTGGTCTTAGCGTTTTGCAGCCACATCCCTGCAGCTCAGTTGGCAACCCGGTTGCACCAAGGGCCGACGGAGCGAGAGGTCTGCGCCAAGCTGCATCAGCCGTCTAATTGACGGGTGACTAGAGGAAGGGATTATGGTGAAGACACTAGCATTTGCCTTGCTCGCGTTTTGCGGGTTATCTGCGTTCGAAAGTCCAAAAGCCATCGCCCAGGACAAAACTTCGCAATCTGTTGTGACGACCGACACCAGCGCCGATGCATTCATGGACCTGCACATGGCGCTGTTGCGCAAAGATATTCATTCCGTCAAGAAGGACTTCATATCTGCGAACCTTACTTTAACTGAGGGCGAGGCGACCGAATTCTGGCCGCTTTACGAGCAATACTCCGCGAGCTTCGACCAGATCAGCGCGATGCGAACCGCCCTGGTCGAGGAATATGCCAATGAATACGGAACTATGACCGAAGAGCAGGCAGACAGTTTAGTTCGCCGCTGGCTCGACACAGACATCGAGGCAGCGCAGCTTCGGCAGAAATATGTGCCAATTGTTCGCAAGGTGCTGCCGGCGAAGAAAGCGGCGACGTTTTTTCAGCTCGACCGCCGCATCAGCATGATGATCGACGTGCAGCTGACTTCTCAACTGCCGCTCTTGCAGAGCCAGGACTGATTTGTCCCCCTTTCCTCCCTCCACGGGTATGAACGCTGAAGAAAAACGCCTCGAAGAATCACGTCTCCGCATCGTTCATTGGAAGCGCTGGGGACCATACCTGTCCGAGCGGCAGTGGGGCACCGTCCGCGAAGACTACAGCCCGAACGGCGACGCTTGGGACTTCCTCCCGCACGATCACGCGCGGTCGCGTGCCTATCGCTGGGGCGAAGACGGAATCATGGGCATTTCCGACCGGCATCAGCTGGTCTGCTTTGCCCTCGCTTTGTGGAATGGCCGGGATCCCATCCTGAAGGAGCGCCTCTTTGGACTCTCCGCCAACGAAGGCAATCACGCGGAAGACGTCAAAGAGTATTACTCGTATCTTGATTCGACCCCCACGCACTCCTACATGAAGGCCCTGTATAAATACCCGCAAGAGGAATTTCCCTACGGCAAGCTCCTGGAAGAAAATCGCCGCAGGACTCGAAACGATCCCGAGTATGAGCTGCTCGATACCGGCGTTTTTGATAAAAACCGCTACTTCGATGTCTTCACCGAGTACGCAAAGACGAGTCCCGAAGACATACTAATCAAGATCACAGCAACCAACAGAGGTCCCGCCGAAGCAGACCTGTCGGTCCTTCCGACGATTTGGTTTCGCAACACCTGGGCGTGGGGCAGAGACGACTATCGGCCTGTTCTGCGCGCCATCGAAGAGCTCAGCATTTCCGAGGAGTTCGGCATACGAGGATCACAGGTGATTGGAGTCGAGCACAAAACTTACGGACGACGCTGGCTCATTTGCGAGGGGGAACCCGAACTCCTCTTCACCGAAAATGAGACGAACGCCGAGAAGCTCTTTGGCGGCCAGAACCGCGCTCCCTACGTCAAAGACGGAATCAACGATTACGTCGTGCAAGGAAACCGCGAGGCCGTGAATCCAGACCGAACCGGGACCAAAGCTTCTGCGCTCTACCGTTTGCGAGTTGCTCCCGGCGGCACGGCGACGCTGCGTTTGCGGCTGACCGATCGAGAGCCACAAATTGTTCGGCGGTCCGCGCCGCGACTGGTCATGGCAGCCGCGCCCGATTCCGAATTACTGGGTCAGGGCTTCAACGCTGCCCTGGCTATCCGCCGCGCGGAAGCTGACGAATTTTACGCCAAGCGTGCACCCGCGGGCCTCTCGGAAGATGCCAAAAACGTGCAACGCCAGGCGTTCGCTGGCTTACTCTGGTCGAAACAGTTCTACCATTTCGATGTGAGCACCTGGCTTGAGGGCGATCCGGCCGGCCCGCCTCCACCTGAAAGCCGCAAGCGGGGTCGGAATCACGAGTGGTCCCATCTCTACAACGCCGACGTCATTTCCATGCCTGACAAGTGGGAATATCCCTGGTACGCGGCGTGGGATCTTGCCTTTCACTGTATCCCGCTGGCTCAGATCGATCCCGATTACGCCAAGGAGCAGCTGACCTTGCTCTTCAGGGAATGGTACATGCACCCCAACGGGCAGATCCCGGCTTACGAATGGGCGTTCGGAGATGTAAATCCTCCCGTGCACGCCTGGGCTGCCTGGCGCGTGTACAAAATCGAGAAGCGCATACGGGGTGTGGCGGATCGCGTGTTTCTGGAGAGCGCCTTCCACAAACTCCTGCTGAATTTTACCTGGTGGGTGAACCGTAAAGACGCTGAAGGACGGAACATCTTCCAAGGCGGCTTTTTGGGCTTGGACAACATCGGCGTGTTCGACCGATCCTCTCCTTTGCCTACCGGTGGATTCCTCGAACAATCCGACGGCACGAGCTGGATGGGCATGTTCTGCCTGAACATGCTGGCCATCGCTCTAGAGCTTGCTCGCGAAAATAGAGCCTATGAAAGCGTTGCCAGCAAGTTCTTTGAACACTTTGTTTACATCTCGCAGGCGATGAACGACTGTGGCCCAGAAGGTATCGAACTTTGGGACGAGGAGGACGGCTTTTACTACGATGTTCTGCACCTCCCGAACGGTGACCGCCACTACCTCAAGGTGCGCTCCCTAGTGGGGCTGATTCCACTTCTGGGGGTTGAAACTTTCGACGAGGAGCTTGTGGATCGCCTCCCTGGCTTTAAGAATCGCTTGGTTTGGTTCATCGACAACCATCCTAATGTCCGGTCGCATGTTGAAATATCTCAAACGAAGGAAGGGCGGCGCGGCCTGCTTTCCCTGGTGAACCGCAGCCGCTTGGAGCGCGTGCTCCGGTACCTGCTGGACGAATCTGAATTTCTCTCGCCCCATGGCATTCGTGGGATTTCGAGATTTCACAAAGACCATCCCTACGTCCTCCAGGTAAACGGGACCGAGCATCGGGTCGACTACGAGCCTGCAGAGTCCACCACTTGGCTCTTCGGAGGAAACTCCAACTGGCGCGGGCCTGTATGGTTTCCCATCAATTTTCTGCTGATCGAAGCGCTCCAGAAGTTTGATCACTTTTATGGCGAGAGCCTCACTGTCGAGCTGCCAACGGGTTCCGGTCACCGAGCGTCGCTTTGGGGCGCGGCCGCCGAGATTTCGCACCGGCTCACCCGTATTTTCCTCCGTTCGGCGGAAGGAAGGCGTCCCGTTTGTGGCCAGATCGAGAAACTTCAGAGCGATCCGCACTGGCGCGACTTCATCTATTTCTACGAGTACTTCCATGGAGACAACGGCGCCGGACTCGGGGCAAGCCACCAGACCGGATGGACTGGGCTCGTCGCCAAGCTCATTGAACAAAGCGGCGAGGCAATCTAGCTTCGCCGTTCCCCTTCCTAAGTGCGGTTCTGTTACCCCTTTGTGGTACCTGCGATAAAGCCCTCCACGGTAGCCAAAAGGCACTCCATCACGGTACCGAAAAAACACTCCATCTTGGGATGTTTCGCGCGCTCTGATCTTGCACAATCAGCCTCGAAAGGCCGGAGAACGCAAGAGCCGGCGTGGAGACCGAGGAAATGAGACCTTCGTAATGGCGGATTGAAATTGAATGTCGTGCCCCAAGGGATTCCGAGGCGACGACGAGGAGGAGACATCATGGCGGCGACAACACAATGGGCCCACACCAAGGAGGAGTTGGACACCAGAAAGCGAAGTTCCGCGACGCGCCGCTTTGAAGAGGCGCTCCAACGGAAGATCGTAGGCCAGCGTGAGGCTGTACAAGCGTTGGTCGAGCTCTACCAAGTCTTTTGTGCGGGTTTGTGCTCTCCAGGGCGCCCCGTTGGAAACCTTTTGTTCCTCGGGCCGACCGGTTCGGGCAAAACCCGGATTGTCGAGGCAGCGGCGGAAGTTCTGTTCGGCGATAGCCGCGCGGTCATCAAGATAGATTGCGCGGAATTTCAGCACTCGCACGAGATCGCCAAGATTGTCGGCTCACCCCCTGGATATTTGGGCCACCGGGAGACGCACCCGCTGATTACCCAGGAAGAATTGTCGAAGAGCCATCGCGAAAATTTGAAGCTCTCGTTCCTCCTGTTTGACGAGATCGAGAAGGCCAGCGATTCGCTGTGGCAGTTGTTGCTCGGGATGCTGGACAAGGCCACTCTGACGCTAGGCGACAACCGCAGAGTGGACCTGTCGCAGACCGTGATCTTCCTGACTTCGAACTTAGGAGGAGGCGAGATTTCAGAGCTCATGCAAGGGGGAATGGGATTTGTGCAGCCGAAGGACAAACCTGCGGCAGCGCTCGATCAAAAAGTGGAGCGGACGGCAGTCGAAGCAGCGCGGCGGAAGTTTTCGCCCGAATTTATGAACCGGCTGGACAACGTCGTTGTATTTCACCCGTTGAAGCGCGACGAACTGGATGAAATCGTGGATATGGAGCTCGCACAAGTGCAGAAGCGCGTACTGGACTCCACGGCGGCGGCATTTCTATTTCGAACGACCGACGAAGCGCGCGAGTTCCTGCTCGAAGAGGGCACCGACCCGCGCTACGGGGCGCGCCACCTGAAGCGCGCCATCGAGCGCCACGTGGTCTCGCCGTTTGCAAAGCTTCTGGCCACGGGACAAGTGCGATCAGGGGACATCCTTCTCATTGATCGCTATCCCGGCGAAAACGAGTTGACCTTCCTCAAGGAAAACGAGCGCTGCTCGTACAACACACACATGATTTTCGCGGCGCCGATAGCGAACCAGCTCACGAACTGAAACCTAAAGCTCACCCGAATCCCTGCGGGGAGGAACGACCGTCACGCTGCGCCCATAGAGCCGGGAATCCACCGAATACGCCCCCGGTCCCAGGAACGCAAGCGCGGCCGCGTCCAATATCGTCAGCGTTAAAATCAGGGCGTCGGTCTGATGACCAAAGAACACGTTCGCCACGCTGAACGCGCCGGCGATCACAGACAGCAATGGCGTTAAATAGCCAACAACCAGGGCGAGAGAAATCAATAAGCCAGCGACGAAGAGCAAGGAATAGAGTCCAGAATTATGGAGGGTGCTTGCCACCAACGTCGAAGCGACGGCAACCCGCAAGAGCAATAAGGCGGCACCAGGTCCTCCTTGCGGGAACATCGAGAATAGTCTCTGCACAATGCGCAGCTTAAGGGCATCCGGCTGCCCAACCTACCCACAATGGAGCTAGGCTTTCATAACACTTTTGGGTGATTCGATACGGTTCACTTCGAGTCCAAATCGTTCAAAATTGAAGCTTTAGCGCGAACTGGATCGAGCGCGGGCGTCGGGCGACACGTACAAGGCCTCTCCGACCCGCCTTCCCTCGAACCATCTCGCGGAATTCCGTCCGGCATCGCAGACGGGATCAGCCCTCCAACGAACCATGCGCATCCCCCAATAGAGTTACTGACTCGCACCTCTTCTGGGTGTTGACTAATTTGCGACACCGAGGGTAGTCTCCCGCCTACAGTGTTGCCCCGAGCCGCCTTCGCTCTCCTCCTGGTTGCGTCGTTCACGTCCGTCTTGCACGCTCAATCCACGAACGCTTTTCTCACCGGCCGCATTACCGATCCTTCGAAGGCCTTGATCGCCGATGCCAAGATCGCCGCCATCAACGCCGGCACCAGCGTCCGTCACGAATCCACGTCCAACGCTTCGGGCGAATACTACTTGGCGTATCTCCCGCCCGGCGTGTACCGGATCGAAATCGAAAAGCCCGGCTTCAAGAAGGTGATCAAACCCGACGTGATCCTTCACGTTCAGGATGCCCTCGCAATCGACTTCGAGATGACGCTTGGTTCCGCGTCGGAGAGCATCACGGTGGAAGCGGGAGCGCCAGTGGTGAACACGGAGTCAGCGGCAGTCAGCACGGTGGTTGACCGCACGTTCGTCGAAAATGTGCCGCTGAATGGACGCAGCTTCCAGACGCTCATCCTGCTCACGCCCGGCGTGGCGGTGACGCAGACGGCCTTCGACGATCAGGGCCAGTTCAGCGTAAATGGTCAGCGCGCCGACGCGAATTACTTCACGGTGGATGGAGTCAGCGCCAATTTCGGAGTCACAGGCTATTTTCCGCTGGTCCAGGCTGCCGGAGGGGCATTACCGGCGCTCAGCGCCTCAGGTGGAACCAACAGCCTCGTGTCCGTGGATGCTATGCAGGAGTTCCGCGCACAAACCTCTTCCTTTGCTCCTGAGTTCGGGCGCACTCCAGGCGGGCAGATCTCCATTCTCACGCGCTCGGGAACCAATGAATTCCACGGCACACTCTCTGAATATTTCCGCAACAGCGTACTCGATGCCAACGATTGGCTTGCAAATGCCAATCATGTGCCGAAGCCCGAGGAGCGGCAGCACGATTTTGGCGGCGTCTTCGGTGGCCCGATTCTGAAGGACAGGACTTTCTTCTTTTTCTCCTATGAGGGCCTACGTCTGCGCCAGCCGGCCACACAGGAGACCGTGGTTCCGGACACGGCATCGCGGCAGCAGGCGCCTGCAACGATGCAGCCGTACCTGAAGGCTTATCCTATTCCGAACGGGCTGGAACTCCGTCAAGGCTTGGCGCAATTCAACGGCAGCTATTCCAATCCTTCTTCACTGGACGCTTACAGCATCCGCGTGGATCACGCCGTCAATTCCAGGCTGAATCTTTTCGGCCGCTACGACTATTCACCTTCGGACTTCGCTCAACGAGGTCCCTACATCACCACGGAGCGGGTTCTCAGTACGAGCCAGTCAGGTTCAGCGTCAATACAGACCTTCACGCTCGGCCTAAATCAGGTCGTAACGCCACAGATCAGCAACGAGATTCGCGCGAACTACAGCAACGACAGAGTTGCGACCAAATACGTCGCGGATAACTTTGGCGGAGCCGTGCCATTGCCCGATTCGCTGGTGTTTCCCTCCGGATATTCATCGGCAAATGGGAGTTTGGGATTTAACATCAACGGTGCTGGCGTATATACCCAAGGCAAAAATGCCACGGACGAGCAGCGGCAGATCAACCTGATTGACAATTTGTCGTGGAGTAAGGGCAACCATCAACTGAAAGTCGGCGTGGATTATCGCTGGCTTTCTCCTTTCACCAGCCCGTATGCGTATCGTCAGCAGGAACGGTTCTCAGGAGTAACCTGTCCTAGTGCGCTACCGTGCCCTGGATACGCCGTCTCAGGAACGACCGTGTATGCGGCCACGTTCCGTTGGCAAAGCAATGCACTGCTCTCCCAAAACTTCTCATTCTATGGTCAGGACACATGGAAACTCACACCGCGATTAACCCTGACGTACGGACTGAGGTGGGACATCAACACGCCTATAAGGGGCAAAACCGCGGCGAACCAACCTTATACGGTCATAGGGTTAAATGATCCAGCGACAATGAGCCTCGCGCCGCAAGGCACGCCGCTGTACGACACAACCTATGGGAACGTGGCGCCCCGAGTAGGACTCGCGTATCAGTTTGGTGGGCGAGCGAATTCGCAAACGGTTCTGCGGGCAGGCTTCGGCATCTTCTACGACTTGGGATATGGGTCCGTTGCAGGCGCGTTTAGCTACTGGCCGTTCGAAGCACTCAAAGTCATCCCCGGGGCGACGTTGCCATTGAGTGCAGCAGAGGCGGCACCACCGCCGCCCGTAACGGGCCCACCGGCCGACACGATAGATGTAGCCGACCCACATCTGGAGCTGCCGCGGACATATGAATGGAATGTCGCACTCGAAAAGGCGCTGGGAAGCAGCCAAAGCCTTTCGTTAACGTATGTCGGTGCGGATGGACGCGAACTGCTGCGCGTCACTGACCTTGTGAACCCGAATGCGAATTTTCGGTTTGTTGGGGTTACGAGTAACACGGCCTACTCGTATTACCACGCGCTGCAGGTCAACTTCCAGCGCCGATTCTCGCGCGGGTTGCAGGCGCTAGGTTCGTACACATTCTCACATTCGATTGATAATGCCTCGACGGATGCCTTTGCGAATTATCTGAACACTCCCAGCGGACCCGGATATTCCAATATTGACCACGGCGATTCAGATTTTGATATTCGGCATTCGTTCACGGCCGGAATAACCTACAATTTGCGCTCGCCAGGGGCACAGAAAGCGCTACGCGCCGCTTTCGGCGGATGGTCCGTGGACACCTTCGTTCTGGCGCGTTCAGCGCCCCCGGTTGACATCATTGGCGCAATTGATTTCGGCTATGGCACGGCCCTTGCCTCGCGCCCAAACATGATTGCCGGAGTGCCGCAGGTGCTGTACGGCTCGCAGTATCCGGGGGGAAAAGCATTCAACGACACAATCGTAGCGGGAGCGTGTCCAGGCGGTTCAAATCAGGTCGGGGCATGGTGTCCCGCCCCCGCAGGGCACCAGGGTGATTTCGGACGCAACGTGCTGCGAGGTTTCGGAGCGTGGCAAGCGGATTTCGCCTTGCAGCGGCAATTCGCAATGACGGAGCGGCTCGGGCTTCGTTTTCGCGCCGAATTGTTCAACATCTTCAACCACCCGAACTTCGGCCAACCGGACAACAACATTACCGACGGCCTCTTCGGCCAGTCGACGCAAACCCTGGCGAGCAGCCTGGGCTCGGGCGGCACCAACGGCGGTTTCAGCCCTCTGTATCAGATTGGCGGGCCGCGTTCGATTCAGCTTGCCCTCAAACTTTTGTTCTGAAGAACAAAGCGCGGGCAACCCGCCTGTTACAAGATTGAGAAAGATACACGCAAATGAACACAGCGCCCAGACCATGGCGAGCGATGCTGACGCTTGGAATCGTGCTGGCGTGCTGCCCGTGTGCTTCTGCGTTAGACCCTTCTCTCGACGTCAGCCAATACGCGCACACGACGTGGAAGGCGCGCGACGGGTTTGCCAAAGGCGCGATCTTCTCGATTGCACAGACGACAGACGGTTATCTCTGGCTGGGCACGGAATTCGGCTTGTTTCGCTTCGATGGTGTGCGGGCCGTGCCGTGGCAGCCACCATCGGGTGAGCAACTCCCCGACAATTTCATCAACCAGCTGCTTGTTTCGCGTGATGGAGCGCTTTGGATTGGCACCCACAAAGGACTTGCCAGGTGGAAGGATGGGAGGTTTACCAAATATCCGGAGCTTGCCGGGCTGGCCATATTTGCACTGCTGGAAAACCGTGAAGGCACCGTGTGGGTCGGCGCACATGGATTGTCGGCCGGCAACTTCTGCGCGGCCAAAGGCGTGACCCTCCGGTGCTACGGATCTGAGCAGTTCGGTCCGGGTGTGTCCGCTTTGTACGAAGACCATAAAGGCAATCTTTGGGTATCGGCCGTAACAGGGCTATGGCGGTGGGCCCCTGGTCCTCCAGAACACTTCACATTTCCCCGGGGCGTAGTTGCAGCAGACTCGTTGATCGAAGATGACAGCGGCGCGCTCTTGATGAGTACGCGCATGGGGCTAAAACAGCTTGTAGACGGAAAAATTGAGAGCTATTCACTTCCTGGGGTAACCGGGGACATCTGGACCGACCGCTTTTTGCGAAGCAGCGACAGCAGTCTATGGGTCACCACGCAGCAAGGCTTATTGCACTTGCACCAAGGGAGGGTCGATGGATTCAGAGCCATCGACGGCCTCTCCGCCGATTTCGTAACACCCATATTCGAAGACCGCGAAGGGAATGTTTGGGTCGGTACACAAGACGGCCTCGACCAGTTTCGTGAAGTCGCAGTGCCAACGATTTCGCGGCCCCAGGGTCTCTCAAACTCCGCAGCCTGGTCGGTGCAAGCAAGTCCTGATGGAAGTGTTTGGATCGGGACGGCGGATGGGCTGAATCGCTGGGAGAACGGGCATATGACGGTCTACCGCAGCCAAAAGCCGCAGGACCAGAACAGTCAAAGAGATGAGCGAGGACTCAGTGCTAATAGGCACGCAAGCGAAATCGCGAATAGCGGGCTCACCGGCAATATGCAGTCCCTGGGACAGGATGACCGCGGAAGACTGTGGGCTTCGACCAGTGAAGGCGTCTTCTACTTGGCGGGTGGCCGATTTACCCGGATTCCGGGTGTTCCAGGCGGAGTTACATTTTCAATCGCCGGTGGTGCGAACGGGGGTGTATGGATCAGCAACTGGGAGCACGGCCTTTTCTATTGGACCGAAGGGAGTGCAGTTCAGCGGATTCCCATGTCTCGATTCGGTGAAAAGCGTGCGGTGGCTTTAATGCCTGATCGTGTGCAGGGCGGCGGCTTATGGCTCGGATTTTATGAAGGCGGGATAGCCCATCTCAAGGATGGCCAAGTGCGTGCTTCGTACAATACCACTGACGGGCTGGGCAATGGCAAAGTCAATGGGCTTTGGTTCGGATCGCGGGGCGAACTGTGGGCCGCGACTGAAGGCGGACTAAGCAGCATCGAGGATGGGCATATTGCCACGCTGACCAGCAAAAACGGCCTCCCTTGCGATGCGGTGCATTGGTCGGTGGAAGATGACGATCATGCGGTCTGGTTATACATGCCTTGCGGCTTGGTGCGGATCGCGCGATCCGAACTGGATGGGTGGCTAAGTGATCCGAAACACACTATCCAAACTACGGTTTTCGACATCTCCGACGGAGCGAGAAGCCCCGCGATCGCTGGCGGCTATCCACCAACTGTAACGAAGTCCCCCGATGGGAGAATATGGTTCTTACCCAGGGACGGCGTCAGCGTCGTAGATCCGCACCACCTTCCCATCAACAACCTTCCGCCGCCGGTGCACGTCGAGCAGATCACCGCTGATCAGAACGTTTACTGGCAAAACTCAGCGGGCGATGCGTCTACGAATCTGCACCTTCCTGCCCAGGTTCGCGATCTGCAGATCGACTATACCGCGCTCAGCTACGTCGCGCCGGAGAAGGTCCATTTTCGCTACAAGCTGGAAGGCTGGGACCGCGACTGGCAGTGGGTTGGCAATCGCCGGCAGGCGTTCTATACCAACCTTTCTCCGGGCGACTACCGCTTCCGTGTCTCGGCCAGCAACAACAGCGGCGTGTGGAATGAGGCCGGCACCTCGTTCGCCTTCTCCATCGCCCCGGCATACTATCAGACCACCTGGTTCCGCTTGACGTGCGTGGCCGCTTTTTTGGCGATGCTCTGGGGACTTTATCAACGGCGGTTGCGGCAAGCGACGCAACACGTGCAACACCGCATGCAAGGGCGCCTTATGGAGAGAGAAAGGATCGCCCGCGAATTGCACGACACTCTGCTGCAAAGCGTGCAGGGGCTGATCCTGAAGTTCGATGCCGTCGCAAAACAAATCCCCCGCGACGAGCCTGCCCGCCTCGCAATGGATGACGCTCTGGATCGCGCCGACGAGGTGATGGGCGAGGGGCGAGAGCGCGTTCGCAGCCTGCGAGCCGGCGCGTCGGCGCTTAACGACTTGCCGGCGGCGTTCCAGCGAGTCGCGGACGAGACCGCGACAGGGAGTGAGGCGACGTTCAAGACGATTGTCGAAGGCAGCGTGCGCGAGCTTAACCCGATGGTCCTCGAGGAATCCTATTCGATTGGGCGCGAGGCTCTCATCAACGCCCTCGCCCATTCCGGCGGCCTTCACGTGGAAGTGGAAATCATGTACGATCCCCGGCAGTTTCGTTTGCGAGTTCGCGACGATGGGCGCGGCGTCGATCCCAGGATCCTAGAAAACGGCGGCCGCCCAGGACACTGGGGCATGCAAGGAATGCGGGAACGCGCACAGGGGATGGGCGCGCAACTGGGACTATGGAGCCGCCCAGGGAGTGGGACCGAAGTGGAATTGTCGGTTCCGGCGGCGACTGCCTACACATCGGGCCGCACGCCAACGAAGACATCCTGGCTTGGCAGGGTTTCCGGCAATGGACGGTGACCAACCATGACCGCCACCAACGCGATTCGAATTCTTAGCGTAGACGACCATCCGGTGTTGCGCGAAGGGATTGCCGCGGTTCTGGCGAGCGAAAAGGACATGGTTCTGGTCGCGGAAGCCAACAATGGGCGCGAAGCGGTGGAAAAATTCCGCGCGTATCATCCGGACATAACTCTGATGGATCTGCAGATGCCGGTCATGAACGGCACGGACGCCATCATCGAAATTCGCAGGGATGACCCGGACGCGCGCATCATTGTGCTGACGACTTACGGGGGCGACGCGCTGGCGGCCCGGGCATTCAAGGCAGGCGCTGCTGGATATTTGCTCAAGAACACGATCCGAAAGGAATTGGCCGCGACCATTCGGAACGTGCATGCCGGCCAAAAAATAATCGTTCCCGAAATCGCCATGGAAATGGCGGAACATCATACGGATGACGCGTTGAGCTTGCGCGAAATCGAAGTGCTGCGGCAAGTGGCCGCCGGCAACGCCAACAAAATCGTCGCCGACCACCTCTCCATTTCAGAAGACACCGTCAAAGCTCACATGAGAAGCATTCTCTCGAAGCTCAGCGCGAGAGATCGCACCCACGCAGTAACGATCGCCGCGAAACGCGGCATTATCGATATCTAAGCGGCTCTTTTGTTTAAGCGGCCCTTCCCTTCCGCCCGTTTGTCCTCCTGCGACTCGGATTTATTTCCGGCGACTTGATGGTGGAGTTCGATTGTGATGGCGCACACCGTCGGTTACACAAAAGTGGTATCAACTGGCCAGCCTACAGTGGTACCTAAAAAACACTTCATCTTGTGATGCGTCCCCGAGCGCGATTTTGCAAGATTGTGTGCTGCGATCGAGCTATCGTCAGCTTTGGTGAACCGGAACGTGTTCATGCCATCAGGTGAGAGGCATGGTTCGAAGAATCATCTTAGTTAGTATTTCCGCGTTGATAGTCACCGCTACGGGACTGGCTCAAGCTTCCAACCAAGACACCACCATCGGCGAGTTGCAGAGGCAACTAGACGAGATGCGCTCGCAGATGGTCAAAATGCAGAATCGAATTGCGGAGTTGGAGGCAGCCAGGGGGATCACAGCGACGAGCTCCAGTACTGATCCAGTCTTGCTTCAGAGTCAAACGCCGATTGCACAGACCGCTCTGGCACACCCCGACGAAGCGAAGAGCCCCGAAGAACCGACGTCATTCCACTTCAAGGGGCTTACTCTGACTCCGGGCGGTTTTCTGGAAGGAACTATGCTGGTCCGTACTCGCAATGAAAACGCAGATATTGCAAACAACTATTCAGCGATTCCACTGAATGGATCGCCGAACGCAAAGCTGAGCGAGTTCCGCGGAACCGCGCGCAACTCAGAGTTCTCACTGCTGGTCCAAGGCACAGCAGGAAGCACACAGGTGAAAGGATATTTCGAAAGCGATTTTCTCGGCGCAGCACCGACTGCCAATTACGTTGAATCCAATTCCTGGACACCGCGCCTGAGACAACTGTGGGTTCAGCTCGATTGGCCTTCAGGATGGACTATCACCTCCGGTCAGACGTGGTCCCTTCTCACTACGAACCAGCAAGGCATTGCAACCTCAGCGGAACTAAGACCGGGTACGGAGGATGGCCAGTATGTCGTTGGCTTCACCTGGACGCGGCAGAGAGCATTCCGCGTAACTAAGAATTTTGACAACAAGGTCTGGGCGGCTTTTGCACTTGAGAGCCCAGAGACTACATATTCGGCGGCGTTCGTGCCTGCGAACATCATGGGGCTGAACACCAGCCCGAACGCCGCAACAGGTGTGAACCTTCTGCCCTTTTTGGCCAATTACAGCACCGGTTTTTCCACGAGCTTAGCGCCTGATCTTCTGGCGAAGGTAGCTTTTGAACCAGGCGGGGGACACTTCGAGATCAAGGCCTTGGGCCGCTTCTTCCGCGATCGAATCGCATCAACCGCAACAACAGATGGCCATACAAGCATCACCGGGGGCTATGGCGTTGGCTTTGGTGCGCTAATCCCTTTTGTGAACAAAAAATTGGACGTATCGCTGGAAGGCCTCCTTGGGCAAGGCATCGGACGCTATGGCTCTTCCGGGCTGCCGGACGTTACCCTAAGTCCGACAACTGGGGAGCTGCGTCCACTGCGCGAAGCTAGAATCATGGGAGGGGCTGTATATCACCACAGCAGCCATCTTGATTTGTACACATATGGCGGGGATGAATACGCGGGCCGGTATGCATTTATCTCACCCACTGGGACCGCAGCGGGTTACGGGTCTCCTCTTGTCAGCTACACAGGTTGTACTGACGAGGTAGCGCTGAATGCCTGCAGCGGGGCGAATCGCAACATCTATGAAGCGACCGTGGGTTACTGGTATCGCCTCTATGGAGGCGAGTACGGCAGGATTGAACAGGGAAACCAAGTCGCGTACATACATCGCGACCTATGGAGTGGCATAGGTAGAACGCCCCAAGGTGGCGATATCGTGGCCTACACCTCGCTCCGCTTCTATCTGCCTTAGTTTTGCCAGGTACTGCCTTTTCAATGGCGTGCGAACTTTGGCGGAGACGAGGCACACGGTAGTTCTCGGATTAGAACAAAAGTGGAATTTCTGACCAAAAGTAAGGAGAAATCACTATGAGCAATATGCGACAAGAAACAGATAGCCTCGGCGTGGTTGAAGTGCCCGCGGATAAGCTCTGGGGTGCGCAAACACAGCGGTCGCTCGAGCATTTCAGCATCGGGAAGGACCTGATTCCCCGCGAAATGATCACGGCTTATGCCGTCTTGAAGAAGGGCGCCGCCAACGCCAATTGTGCGGGCAAGCGCCTCGATCAGAAGCGCCACGACTTGATTGTTCAAGTCTGCGACGAGATCCTTGCCGGGCAGCATCACGACATGTTTCCGTTGCACGTATGGATGACCGGCAGCGGCACTCAATTCAATATGAATGTAAACGAAGTGATCTCCAACCGCTGCTGCCAGATCGCCGGTACGCCGCTGGGGAGCAAGACACCGGTTCACCCCAACGACCACGTCAACATGTCTCAGTCGTCGAATGACTCCTTTCCGTCGGCCATGAACATCGCAGCCGCTGTCAACGTGAAGGAGCGGCTGATCCCGGCGGTGAAGCAGCTGCACGATGCGTTCGCTGCAAAGGCTAAGGAGTGGAAAGACATCGTCAAGATCGGCCGCACGCACATGCAAGACGCCACACCGCTCACGCTTGGTCAGGAATGGTCGGGCTATGAAGGTATGCTTGCGGACGATCTCGATCGGATCGAAGATGCCTTGAAAGGCGTCTATCGCCTCGCGCTTGGAGGCACAGCAGTAGGCACCGGCATCAATTCGGCGCCTGGCTTCGCCGAGGCCGTCGCAGCCGAGATCGCCAAACTCACAGGCCTGCCATTCGTTACTGCGCCAAACAAATTTACGGTGCAGGGCGCCCACGACGCTCTTGTGCAACTCTCCGGCGCGCTGCGAACTCTAGCTGTGTCGCTTTACAAGATCGCCAATGACATCCGGCTGATGTCGTGCGGCCCGCGTGCGGGTTTTGCCGAACTACTGATTCCAGAGAACGAACCAGGCTCCTCGATTATGCCCGGCAAAGTAAACCCCACTCAGGCTGAAGCCCTCACAATGATCGCGGTACAAGTGATGGCAAACGACGTGGCGGCCGGCTTCGGCGGCGCCGGGGGCTACCTCGAAATGAACGTCTACAAGCCGCTGATCATTTTCAATGTGACCCACTCTATCTCGATCCTGGCGGATGGCTGTACAAACTTCCGCAGGTTCCTGGTGGAGGGAACGAAACCCAACCTGAAGAAGATCAACGAATACGTCGAGCGTTCGCTAATGCTCGTGACCGCGCTCTCTCCAGTCATTGGCTACGACAAGGCTTCGAAGATTGCTCACTACGCGATGGACAACGACCTCTCGTTGAAAGAAGCGTCGCTAAAGTTGGGATTTGTCACCGAAGACGAGTTCGTCCGCGTCGTCGACCCATCGAAGATGGTCCACCCGTACGTTGCGAAGGCGATGGAAGCAGATTCCCGACGATAAGAGCGGAAGGAACCTAAGAAGGGAGTCCGCCCTGCGCGGGGCGGTGCACAGATCGTTTTGAGAGGAATAGCACGATGATCTCCGCGGAAGAACGAAGCAGTCCGACAACAAGGCCCCAGCCGTCAGGCTTTGGTCAAGCAGTCATCCGTGGAGTCCTACTGGCGGCCTGCTGCCTCGTTAGCTATGCGGTAATCACTCATATCCTTGTCGCCGCGCGAATTGTGTCGCGAGATGACGAACTCCTGGGAGGCATGTGGGCCGTCATCGCCACAATCTTCGTATTCCGCTTCACGTACCAAGAGAGCGTAACCGCGGCCCTTTCGAGAATGTCTGCGACCGCGCTCAGCTTCGCCCTCTGTTTCCTCTACCTTTTGCTGTTTCCTTTTCGACCATGGGGGTTGGCCGCGTTGATCGGAATCGGCGCCATCCTACTGAGCCTTATAGGACGGTCCGGAGACATTATTACGGCTGGCATCACAACAGCAGTAGTGATGGTAGCTGCTGGCATCAGTCCCCAGCACGCTTGGAAGGAGCCCATCTTGCGCTTGATCGACACGGTTGTTGGAATTGGAGTCGGCATCGCGGGCGCGTGGATGGGCCGGGCGTTGACTCGGTATAGCCCGAGTCGAGCGCCGGCAGAATTGCGCGAGGCCCCTCCCAACAAGCTGTGAGGGGAGAAACCTAACGTGGTCCCGTAGCCGCCTAGCCATGGGAATCATTCATCTTCGCCGGCTTGGTGTTGGTGGAAACGTGGCTGTCACTTTTGACAAAACGGATCGTACGGAAGAAGGAATGAGCCTTGGAGAGCGTTTCGAGCTTGTCCTGGCCTTGGCTCGATCCCTGTACGTCAATGGCCAATCCACGGATGAGACCGTGGCCTCGGCCCAGCGATTCGGCAAAGCGCTGGGACTGCGTAGCAAGATCATCCCGCGGTGGGGAGAGCTCGAAATGCACGCCGGTGACGCCGACGGTGGGCTCGTCTCCATGGTTGAAGCAAATCCCACCGGTGTGGATATGCACCGTGTAGTTTCCACAAGGCAGGTAGTCGAGAATGTGGAAACAGGGAAGCTCCCGCCGACCGCCGCGATGGATAGGATCGCCGCGATCTCAAAGGAACCTCCCGCGCCGACGTGGCTGTTCGCACTCGCGGCCGGCTCAGGGGCTGTAGCGTTGGCGGTGCTCTTCGGCGTCGAACATCTGAGAGCGGCGGCGCTCATATTCGCCAGCGCCGGCGCTGGTGGGATTTTGCGACGCGTTTTGGCGAAATACAGCGCCAATGTCTTCCTGCAACCCTTCAGCGCGGCATTAGTCGCGGGTATTGTCGGCGCGCTCGCCGTTCGATACAACCTTAGCTCGGCTCTTCGCCTTGTCGCTGTCTGCCCTTGCATGGTCCTCGTGCCGGGACCGCATTTTCTGAATGGCGCGTTGGACCTCATGAAAGGCCGCATGCACCTGGGCGGCGCTCGCTTGATTTATGCGGGGCTGATCGTTGTTGCGATCTCAGCGGGGCTGCTCGTTGGCCTTGCCCTTCTTGGCGCCTCCCTGCCAGTGAGCCCACCCGGCAGGAGTGTGCCCATTTGGCAGGACATCATCGCCGCCGGAGTGGCCGTTGCCTGCTACAGCGTCTTCTATTCCACGCCGCCGCGTATGTTCGCTTGGCCAATAGCTGTTGGCATGGCGGCGCATGCGCTGAGGTGGGGAACGCTCAACGTGCTCGGATCCAACACCGCGACCGGCGCATTTGTCGCTTGTCTCGCCGTAGGGCTGATCCTCACTCCGGTCAGTCGCCGCTGGCACATGCCGTTTGCGGCGATCGGCTTTGCTTCCGTGGTATCGATGATGCCGGGCGTGTTCCTATTCAGGATGGTCAGCGGCCTTGTGCAGCTTGCTGATAGTTCGCAAAAGACGCTCGAGCTTCTGAGTTCGACGATCGCCAATGGTTCAATCGCCGCCCTCGTTATTTTGGCGATGAGCTTCGGCCTCATTGTCCCTAAGATGATCATCGATCGCTTTAGCGAGCAAGCGGCTCGCCTCAAGGCTTGAGGCGAGCAGCGAATCTGCTCACGTCCACCGTGAACTCTAGTGCGACGTAAGACAGCTCCGTTTTGTTCCTAAAATAGCGGTTCAACAAGGAAGGACACAGCATTGCTAAAGTGGAGAGAGGCAAGGAGCGCGCTGAATCCGTTCCAGATGATCTGCACACCGATACACAGCAGCAGAAAAGATGAGAGCCGGACAATGACAGTCATGCCTGTCTTGCCCAAGATCCGGGCCAGGCGATCCGCAAATCCATAGCAGAGAAAAATACTGACAGCAACGAGAATCATAGCGACGAGCGCCGCGAGAATGATCGCGATGTGAAATCCGTAGCGGCGCGTCGAGTTCGCGCCTATAGTGACGGCGACCGAAATGGAACCTGGACCGACCGTCAGCGGCAGAGTCAATGGATAGAAGGCGCGGCGAAACGCATCTGACGTTTGGACATTTCTGCGCGACACGTCATGCACTTCCTCGTCTCCCATCAGCATCCCCCAAGCCATTGAGACGACCACCAACCCTCCGCCGACTTGAACCACAGGCAATGACACGCCAAAAAATTTGAGGACCTGCGCCCCGATATAGTAGGACCCTATCATTAAAAACAAACTGTTCCAGGCCACTCGCCACGAAAGCGCCCTGCGAGTCTCCGGCGAGTCCGCCTCCGTGAGGGCTAGAAAGAGAGGGCTTCCGCTGAGCGGGTCGACAATAGGAAAAAGCGCACTAAGGGTTAGGAAGAAAACTTTGGCCGCATCAGCCATTTGGTTCTCCTGTGAGCAGCAAACAACGGCGGCTCGGGATCCAAATCTTTATCTTTAATGTGAGATGACCTACATCACCGGTTGGGGCCTTGAGTCCGGCTTGCCGTCAGGAGACTAGCTGCGACCTCGGCCCACAACGCTGAGAGTATCAATCCAAACTCGCCAGCGTTCGATACCTCGAAGGTGGTAGCAAGCGGCTCACCTTCGGTGGTAGCAAAAAAACACCGCATCTTGTGATGTGTTCGAAGAAGCGATTTGCAACACTGCGCCGGTCGGCAAGGTCGTTCGGCCGCCCACAAACCGAGGAGTCCAAAACCACTCAAAAGAAGGGCGCCATAAGCGCGCCCGCCCGCGGCAAGACAAAACCGGGAAATCAAAATCAAGAACTGCACGGCGATGAGCTGGCAGCTCAAATTGAAAAACAAGGGAGAAAGATTATGAACGAAAAACTGAATATCGTGCTCATCCACGGTGGTTTTGTGGACGGCTCCGGCTGGGAAGGCGTCTACAGGATCTTGACGAAGAAAGGCTACAACGTATCCGTTGTCCAGAATCCCACGATCTCACTGCAGGACGATGTTGCCGTAACAAAAAGGGTCATCGCAGCTCAAACTGGTCGGGTAGTCCTGGTCGGCCATTCGTATGGCGGAGCGGTCGTGACGGAAGCAGGCAACGACCCGAAAGTGGCTGGACTCGTCTACATTGCCGCATTTGCTCCAGACAAAGGCGAGTCCGTCGAAACCTTGATTCAAAATCCTCCTGCGGGAGCGCCCGTCCCTCCGATTCTGCCGCCACAAGACGGTTTTCTATTCCTCGAACGGTCGAGGTTTGTGGCCTCCTTCGCGGCGGATGTGAATCCCGACTTGGGTGCGTTCATGGCTGATTCGCAGGTTCCCTGGGGGTTGAAGGCCCTCGGCGGAGCAGTCACCCAACCCGCTTGGAAGTCCAAACCCAGTTGGTACTTGGTTTCTACCGAAGACAAAATGATTCCGCCTGACGCTCAGCGGGCCATGTCCAAGCGTGCGGGTTCCAAGGTCGTCGAGACCAAAGGAAGCCATGCAGTCTACGTTTCGCACCCTGATGCCGTCGCTTCTCTCATCGAAGAAGCGGCGCTCGGTTCAGCGTCAACAGAAAGTAGAGTGGCAGCTAGCCAAGGATAAAAGCGCCAGCACGCAATAATCCACGGAGAACAGTATGTCAAATCAAACCGGATCTTACGAACCCCTGACTTCCCAAAACGCGGCGCTCGTCCTCGTCGATCATCAGGTCGGCCTCATGACGGGCGTCCGTGACTATTCGATCGGCGAGTTGAAACATAACGTGGTGGCCCTGGCCAGAGCTGCAAAAGCATTGAAGCTGCCGATCGTCGTTACCACGACGTCGCGCGACAGCTTGTGGGGTCCTACAATCCCCGAACTAGTGGAGGCGCTGCCGGGCATCGAGATCATCGACCGTTCGTCGGTCAACGCATTCGACGACGCACGCGTGGCTCGCGCAATCGAGGCGACCGGCCGCAAGAAGCTGATTTTCGCTGGCATCTCGCTCGAAGTCTGTGCGGCTTTCCCGGCGATCACAGCCGTGCGTAAGGGACTCGACGCCTATGTAGCGGTCGACGCTTCAGGAACATTCAGCGAGACCAAGCGGCAAGTTGGACTGCTGCGCATGCTACAGGCGGGTGTTATTGTGTCGGACTACGCGACCTTGATGGTGGAAATCCTGAAGGATAACGCGCGACCGGAGGCTGGCGAGGTTTACGCGGCCATGGACATGCCCTGGGCCACACTTGTCGGTCAGATCGCCCGGGGCGGTCAGGTCGCCGGGGCCTACGGAAAGTAAACCGAGCGGGGTTCCGCTCGCGGGGCTAACCCCAACGGCGGACAATTCATAGGAGGCACTATGGCAACTACTAAGTTCGCAATCGCACCAATGAAGGCGGCACAGATTCCCAAACCGGGAGCTGACTTCGAGATCGTCGAGCGCGAAATTCCCAAGCCGGGTGGAGGGCAAGTGCTGATCAAGGTGCAGGCCTGCGGTATCTGCCACAGCGACGTCCTCACCAAAGAAGGTGCCTTGCCTGGCATTCAGTATCCCCGCGTTCCGGGGCACGAAGTCGCAGGCATCATCGATGAAGTAGGTGCCGGCGTTTCCGGCTGGAAGAAGGGCCAACGCGTCGGTGTCGGCTGGCATGGCGGGCAGGACAACACGTGCCTCTTCTGCCGGCGCGGAGATTTTCGCAATTGCAGGAATTTGAAGATTCCGGGCATCAGCTACGACGGTGGCTACCAGCAATACATGGTGGCACCCATCGAGGCACTCGCGGTGATCCCGGAAAGTCTCAGCGATGTCGAAGCAGCACCGCTGCTCTGCGCCGGAATTACCACCTTCAACGCGCTGCGGCACAGCGGTGCGCTCCCCAGCGACCTTGTCGCTGTCCAGGGTATCGGTGGTCTGGGGCATCTCGGAATTCAATTCGCGAACAAGTTCGGCTATAAAGTCGCGGCGATCGGGCGAGGCCCTGAGAACGCTGCGCTCGCAAAGAAACTCGGAGCGAGCGTGTACATCGACAGCAAAGCGACAAACGCAGCAGGGGAATTGCAGAAACTGGGCGGCGCGCAGGTCATTCTAGCGACCGCTCCAAGCTCGAAGGCGATGTCCGAGCTGATCGACGGTCTGGGGCCGAACGGCACTCTTATGGTGATCGGTGCGACATTTGATCCCATTGAGGTCACACCGCCACAGCTCATTTTTGGAAGTCGAAGGATTCAGGGCTGGGCCGCGGGAACACCAACCGACTCCGAAGACACACTGCGCTTCGCCGAATTGACCGGCGTGCGTCCCATGATCGAAACGTATCCACTCGAAAAAGTGGCTGACGCGTACGCGCGCATGATGAGCGGCAACGCACAGTTCCGTGTAGTTCTAACGATGTGAATAGTCGACATCGATAGAGTCGAGGCTGACTCAAGGACATGAAACAATGGCAACAGCACCGATGGCAACGCGTCCCCCTTTGCCGCCGTTCAAACGTGAGAGTGCGATTCAAAAGGTGCGCCTAGCCGAAGATGGCTGGAACACTCGCGACCCGGGCAAAGTAGCGCTTGCTTACGCGGTCGATTCACGATGGAGGAACCGGTGCGAGTTCGTCAACGGGCGAAACGAAATCATCGCTTTCCTCACTCGCAAGTGGACCAAGGAGTTGGACTACAGACTCATCAAGGAACTGTGGGCCTTCACCGGAAACCGCATCGCGGTTCGCTTCGCTTACGAGTGGCACGACGATTCAGGCCACTGGTATCGCTCCTACGGCAATGAGAACTGGGAGTTCAATGATGACGGGCTGATGGCTACACGGTTTGCGTCAATCAACGACTTTCCTATTCTGGAATCAGATCGCAAATATCACTGGCCGCTCGGGCGCCGTCCCGATGACCACGCAGGATTGAGTGACCTGGGCCTCTGACTCTCGCACACCCGGGAGATTCTAGGCGAACCACCACGCTGGGGTAAACTCTCATTCAGAAAGCGTCTGGTGAAACAAAACGGGCGAATCGGCCTTGTTGACGTAAAATAAGTGCGACCAGAGCCCATTCCCTGCGATTTACGATCCGTCATCTGCGCCAGAACAAATCGCCGTTCAAGGAACAGTCCCCGCGCAGTCGGCTTCTCGACCGCAATCGATCTGTTCACTGCTAGCGCGTTTCTCGTTACTGATCCGACCGACGAACCATAGCTTCCGGCTTCCGTGACTTGCTGCAATCGCTGTCAAACGCCCTGGAAAACGTCTCCGATGAAGTCTTTAGGGCTCCTAAAACCGTTGCCCCACTTTGTGTCTGTGGCGGCGGTAGGCTTTGCGGCCACAATTTCTTCGAGCGATTTGCCTTGTTTCTTGAGGGCTGCCACTCTCTCGCGAGTGCCAACCAGCAGGTCGCGGTAGAAGGCGAGTTGGGATTTGTCGCCAACCGCGCCGTGCCCTGGGATGACAATCATCTTGTCCGTGACTTTGGCCAAGTTGGCTTCAGTGGCGCGGATCATGCCGTCGATGCTGCCGCCCGTTGAATAGTCGATGAAGGGATAGTAGCCATTCCAGAAGGTGTCGGCCACGTGGAAAATATCGGCCTCTGTAAAATGAACGGAGATGTCGCTGTCGGTGTGGGCGGGCGCGTAGTGCTTGAGGGCGATAGTCGTCCTGTTGAGTTGCACAGTCCGCTCATCTTCAAAAACTTCCGCAGGAATTGCTCCGGGGGGCGAGGGCGGGAAGGTGAAGTTCCAACCCTCAACTCGCGTCGTGGTAGAGAGGTGCTTTCGCGTGTTCGCGTGAGCGAGAATAACTGCGCCCGCAGAGTGCAGCCATTCGTTGCCATCGGTGTGGTCAAAGTGCCAATGCGTGTTGATGAGGTGCTTGATCGGATCGGAGCTGATTGATGCAAGCGCGTCGGCGATGTTTGAACGGGCGCCGGCAAAGCCAGCATCGATAAGCAGCTTACCGTCGCGACCGGGGAGCACGGCAATATTTCCACCAGCGCCCATCAGGACGCTCACATTGCCACGGAGTTTCTGGACGGTGATAGTCGCGGCTGCGGCTGTTTTCCGGGCTGTCTGCACGAGCCCATCATCTTGAGCGAATAAATCGCGAGGAGCGAGCACACCCGCGGTGGCAGCCATGCTGGTGGCTATGAGGACACGACGGCGGGAAATACTGGAATCTAGTTTAGCGCTCAGTTGTCCTCTCCCTTCTCCTGCCTTGACGCTCCCCCACTCGGTTGCGATGGAGTTACCCAGCCTTTGCGGAATTCCGAAAGGCCGGGCAAACCAGCACTACGCTGCCGCCTTGAATACACCTTTCAAGAACGCGAGCAGGTCGGCGTTAATCGTTTCGGCCTCGGTTGTGGGCATGCCGTGAGGAAAGCCCTTGTAGATTTTCAAGGTACTATTCTTCAGCAGCTTTGCTGACCGCGGTCCAGCATCGGCATAAGGCACGATCTGGTCGTCATCGCCATGCAACACGAGGACCGGCACTGTGATCCTTTTCAGGTCTTCAGTGAAGTCCGTCTGCGAGAAGGCGACGATGCCGTCATAGTGCGCCTTGGCGCCTCCCATCATGCCCTGGCGCCACCAATTCCAGATCACCGCCTCAGAGGGTTTCGCGCCGGGCCGGTTGTAACCGTAGAACGGTCCAGCCGGCACATCATAATAAAACTGGGCTCGGTTGGCGGCGAGCTGCGCCTGAAGCCCGTCAAACACCTCTTTGGGCAGCCCGCCCGGATTGGCCGCCGTCTTCACCATCAACGGCGGCACCGCGCTGATGATCGCCGCTTTTGCAACCCGGCTTTCGCCGTGGCGCGCTATGTAGTGCACTACTTCGCCGCCGCCGGTCGAGTGGCCGACATGTACCGCTTCCTTAAGGTCGAGATGTTCGGTCAGCGCCGCCAGGTCGTCGGCATAATGATCCATGTCATGGCCGCCACCGGTCTGGGAGGAACGGCCATGTCCGCGCCGGTCGTGGGCTACGACGCGATAGCCATGCTTGAGGAAGAACAGCATCTGCGTGTCCCAATCATCGGCCGACAGCGGCCAGCCATGGCTAAACACGATGGGCTGACCCTTGCCCCAATCCTTGTAATAAATCTCCGTTCCGTCTTTCGTCGTGATCGTGCTCATGTGGCGCCTCCTCTCGTGATCCTGGTTGATGCTTGGCCTTTGTCCACACCCAGACACGATGCTCCTTTTTCGCCATAGCCTTCTTGTTTAGGCAAGATGTTGCTGAAGAACATATTGCACTGGCCATGCCGCCAGTCTGAACCGAGTTTCACGCAGCGCGGCGGACTCGGTGCGGCGCAATCGCTCGCAACACGGGCATTCGACGTAAGGCGACCCGGGCGTGATGCAGGCGGCTCTTGGCCGCCGCGGTCGAGATGCGCAGCATTTTTGCTGTTTCCCTCATCGAAGATTCCTGCAGCCGCCGAATTTCGACGATTTGCCGCAGCGGCGCCCGCAAACTGCGGACCGCTCCGGCCACTATCTGCTCTCGCTGTCGCTGCGCGAAGCGTTCTTCCGGGTCCGGTTGCGGGTCCTCGGATTCATAGGGCACAAAATCCTCGCTTGCGCCAGTTGGCCCATCGATCGAGACTTCGGGGTACGCGCGATTCTTACGCAGCTTCATTAGTGCAGAATTGATGGCGATCCGCGTGAGCCAGCTGGAAAAACTTGACCTGCCTTCAAAACTCCCTATGTGGACAAGAGCATTCAGGAAGGAATCCTGAAGAGCGTCTTCGGCGTCTTCACGATTTCTCGTGATGCGAAGCGTCGTGCGCAGGATTCTCTGTGAATAACGCGAAAAAAGTTCTCCGAAGGCCGCTTGGTGCCCATCCTTTGCCGCTGCCACAAGCTCCCCGTCGCACAGTCGCCCGAAGTGAGGAACTGAGGCGCTGCGATTGTTCACCAAACTATGCGATTTTGTCGCCAAGGTCTTGCCCTCCTCATCTCTCCAGTGAGTATCCCGGTCATGAGCACCGAAACATTGCCACTTCGCTGCACCGCACTTTGCCGGAGTTTGAAGAAGAAAACATCACGCGATCGAACTGTTTTTCACTACCACTCTAGGACCGGTCTCGAATACCACTTTGGGGGAATTCAATCGCCGTCAGGCCGAGCGCCAGCCCAAAAGAAAGGCCAATTCAAAGGATCCAAACAGGTCAAGATTCAGGGGTTCGAGAAGATGGAGGGATCACAATCTCACGGCGCCCGAAAAGGCGCGCATCGAGAGAGAAAGCGCCAGGCCCTAGCAGGGCGATGGCGGCAGCCATGACGATCAGTTCGAAAAAGGCCAGCGTGCCATCCGGCGGGTTCCCGGCGACAATCGGGACTTTGGAAAGTGTCGTTGCCAGACTGAGGATGGCAACCGCGATACTTACAACAGGCGTGAGGAATCCAATCAAAAGGCAGGCGCCACAGCCGACCAGCATGAGGCACGCGGAAAGCGTGGCAAACGTCCGATTGCTACCATGGACCAGATACAAAATGCCTTGCGCGGAGGCCGTGATCCCGACCACCGCTCGCATTAATAGTAGAGCTGCACCCGGCCTGCCGCCGGGAAACGTGGAAAATAGTCGTTGCAGCTGCCTCTCCGAACGATTCTGGTTGTAACGCTGACCAAGCTATACCGGCGTTGTTCCGAGCGATACACTACATCTCGTTATATTTATCTGCCACTTTCGTGGTATTCGTTCCAGCTAGGGTTTGTCTTCTAAAGCTGGATAATTCCACGCCGCACACCGATCGCCACTGCTTGCGTCCGGTCACTTGCGCCCAGCTTCTCCATGATGTGTTTGATGTGAACCTTAACGGTTTCTTCGGTAATGAAGAGGCGCTCGGCAATGTCTCGATTTCGGTTTCCGCCCGCAATTTGGCCTAAGACCTCCACTTCACGCTCGGTCAGGGCTTCGTCACTCATATGTTCAGCCAGTTGAGCCGCCAACTGTGGAGGAATCCGCTTCTTTCCCGCGTGAACTTGGCGGATGACCTCGACCAACTCCTTGGGCGGCATGCTTTTGAGCACGTACCCGCGAGCCCCTGCCTCCAGAGCACGTTTAATGTCAACGTCGCCTTCGAACGTGGTCAACATGATCATCCGCGCATCGGGGAATTCCGCCCGAATGGCGATGATCGCTTCAATCCCGCCTTGGTCGGGAAGCCTCAGGTCCATCAGCGTAACGTCAGGCTTATGCTTGCGAAACTGTGCGATCGCGTCTTCCGCGTTCGCTGCCTGGGCCACCATGAACATATCCGGCTGACTGTTGATGATCGCCGCGATCCCCTCTCGCAATAGAGGGTGGTCATCGACGCTGAAAACCCGGATTCGTGCCCGTTCGCTCATTTGTGCATCTCGCTTTCTACTTAGGGACCTCGTGCTGCGCAATTCGGAACCTTGGCTTCGGGAGCCAAACCCACCGCCCATTGGATGGCGGATTCTGGAAAACGATGTGACCAGGAACGGAAAGCTCGACTTCGGTCCCTGCCGAGGCGGCGCTCATCACTCTGAATTTCGCACCGATTCTTTCCGCCCTCTCTCTCATTCCCGAGAGTCCCCAGTGTCCCTCGCGCCCGAAACGAAGCAACTCAGGCTTGATCCCGCAACCGTTGTCGCGGACCGAAACCCTCAACCCGTTTGCGGCGTATTCGAGTTGCACCTCGATGCTGCTCGCGCCGGAATGCCGGAAGGCATTGACGAGCGCCTCCCGTCCGATGCTGTAAATCTCATCGCCAACAATAGGCTGCAAGGGGTTCGGCGTGCCCTCGACAACGACTCGATACGCCGTCTGGTGGTCGAAGCCGAGCTCCTTGGGTATCCGAGTAAATGCAAGCTCGATATCGCGGTCGCTCTCCGTGGATGACCGAAGCCCTCGCAAGGTGTTGCGGCCCTCGTTGATGACCTGCCCCATGATTTGCAGGACGTGGCGCAATGCGGGTTGGGCGGGGGAGTCAGCAGGCATCTGATCCACTGCTACATCCAGTTGCATGGAGGCGCTGATTACACCTTGCAACAAGGTGTCATGCAATTCCTGAGCGACTCGCATGCGCTCGGCGAGACGCTCCTCGAAACGCAGTTTAAGTGTGTTGGTCACGCGGAAAAGCCATACGCCGTACAGCGCGAATATTGCCGCAGCCGCCGCAACGACGCAGACCAACGGAAACCACCAGCTTTGCCAGATTGGAGGCCAGCCCTGAGTAATTGCAACCGCAGCTACCCCTTGCGTTGGAAGCGAAGGCGTTATCCACGGTGGCTGGAATCCCGGCTCCACGAGCAGCGCGGCGTACTCTGCCCCCGGATGGGTTGAGGTTCGCCACCTCGAATCTGACTCAATCTTCGTCAATGGCTCCCTTACAAAGGGTTGCACAAACCAGGTCCATTGGCCGTAGTCGTTAATTGCGTGGGCGTACACAACGATCTGCTGCCCGGGTCGCGCACCGATCACCCTGCCTTTGATTGTGCTCAGCTTGGCCGCGTCACCTACAGCGTCGCTTCGGCTAACTGCCGGAACGCCGGTGAATTCAATCGCCGGTCCCGTAACGTGAACATCCGTCCGTGACTCTCGACAGCCACCCACGAGGAAACACAGGCCCAGCAACGAAACGACGATTCCGCACGCTGCCAGTTGCCCGGATCTTGGTCGGTTTAGGCACGTCGCCATTGGAGGTCCGATGTTAGTCGCATTCACCATCGCAAAAATATTCAACGGCTAATTCCAACCTCCATGAGGCAAACCTCTTCTTAGAACGTGAATCGTGCACCGAATTGACCAACGCGAGAACCGGGAAGGCCGTTCAGGTCCTGCGGAAGCACTTTGCCAAAATCTGAAGTTCCGATTTGAGTGTTCGGGCCGGCGAAGCCGTGCCGGTTGAAAACGTTAAACATCTCGAACCGCAAGCTCAGCCCATAACGCTCATTCGTAAATCGAAAAACTTTACTGATCCCGAAGTCTTCCGTCGCCAGGCCCGGGCCCCGTAGCTGGGCGAGATAACTCGGCGCATTCCCAAACTCCCCAAACGGCGGATTCACAAGGCACGAGGGATTGAAGTAGGTTCCTCCAACCTGACCGTTGTAGTGCGCGTTGATATCGCAGCCTGGAACGATGTCCGGATATACGTTGTTAATCCCGGGATAATAGTTGGTGGAAGTAATTCGGATGGGCATCCCGGTATTGTAGTGAAAGCCGCCGCTGAGCGTCCACCCACCCGCCAACGCGTCCAGCGCCGAGCCTGGGTTGGAAAACAGCGTCTTCCCCCGACCAAAAGGCAAATCGTATAGGACGAATCCCTTTACGATATGCGTCTCATCAAAGGAGGAAATTGCGTGGCGGGCCTGCTCGAGGTCATAGACGTCCTGAATCGGCCCAGTCGCATAGAGATCCTCGAAGCTGGTGTCAGTATCTCCATGAGAGGACGAGTAAGCGTAGCTCGCCAGCGCGGACAGTCCATGTCTGGAGCGCTTCCGCACAGTGAATTCCAGAGCTCGGTAATCGCTGTTACCGTCTGGAGAACCCACATAGAAAAGCGGGCCAAACGTCATTGCCACATTTGGGAAGGGCGCGACCGAAGCCCAACCAAATCCGGAAAAGCCCGGCTCGGTCACCCAACTCCATTGCTGTCCGGCCTGAACCAACGCCGTGTAGTCCGATAGCTTCGGTTGATTTGCAGCGACATAGCCACTTTCCAGGTGATAGCCGTGGTTCTGAATAAAATTCAGCTCAAGAGTCAAATCTGCGCCGATCTCATGCTGAACTCCAACAGACCACTCTTGAACATTCCCCAACTCCAGGCTGTGTGGATCAACGGAAGTCATTCCCCACCGGGTGAAATTGGGATTCTTTCCGATGTCGACCGCCTTCCCCGGATAGCCGCTGTCCCACTCGAAAGGCGACAGAACCTGATTGTTCAGCACAAATCCCGGATTGAATCCGTAGGGAATCCCACTCCAGGTATTCAGATTAAGGGGAACATAAAACACGCCGAACGAAGCGCGCACAACCGTGTTCCGCGTAAGCTCGTAAGCACCGCCAATGGCGCCCGAGAAATTGTGGTAGTACTGTTTTTTTTCGAACGAATCGCCGCCGTTCTGGGCGAATTCCAGGGCGCCGGGCAGGCCGGTCACCGGGTTGATCGCCGACGTGTCGAAATTCGACCAGTGGCCATATTTCTCGTGATAGCGCCCGTTGAAGTCCCAGCGCAAATCCAGATTCAAAGTGAGATTCGGTGTGACCCTGATGTCGTCCTGCGCATACAGCGAAACGGATTTTCGCCGCCCATACGTGCTGTCCGGCTCACTGACCGAAGCTTGATTCACATCACCAAGCAGGAAGCTAGCGAATCCAAAGCCTGCGTTCGAACCAAAGGTACCCGCGGTTTGGGCCGGGTCAAACACAAACGTTGGGACTCCGGCATCGCCGTGCGAGTTGAATTGCTGAACGCGAAGCTCGGCGCCAAATTTGTACGTATGTCGCCCCTTCAGCCACGACAAGTTGTCATCATAGATGAAGGTGTTTGCTGCGTAGGAGTCGTTGAACTGGCTTCCGAGGCTCGTCTCATCAATCGGCAAGTTGCCGACGTAGCGGTGCTGGTCGTTGTTGACGCCCTGAAACTTGATCACGGGGAAATTCCCTGCCCCAAATTGCCCCAGTCCCAGGTTCTCCGGCCAGTTCCCAGCTTGCGACCGCGCTACGCTCGGATTATGGAAGCGGTTGAACGTAACGCTGAACACGTTCAACAAGCTGTTCGAAATCGTCCAGGATTCTCTGAAGCGCAACGAAGGCGCAGTCGTATTGTGGTCGTAAGCGTTCGCCATCGGCCCGCCGTCATTCGAACCGCCTGACCAGATACCGCCCTGGTCCGAAAGCAGCCGCGGGATGTAAGCGTAGATGACGGATCCGTCCAGACGATGGTTCTGGGAAAGGTTGTAATCGAGTTTCACGCTGAACTGATTGCTGTCGTAGGCCGTTGCAGTGTTGAGGGGCATCGCATTGTTGTTCGTGAGACCCGCCGACAATGGTTGATAGTACTTCTTGTAGAGATCAACGACCTTCTGCGATGTCGAGCTGATGTCACCCGATGGAATGATATTTCCAGGGAAGGCATCCCCCGTTTTTGGATCAATGATCGCTCCTTTGTAGACGGTTTGTCCGGCGCTGTCGGTGCCGAGCACGGCCGACTTATCGAGTAGCGTACTGAAATCACCATTCAAAAACGCCGTCGTTGGAACGGTCGACAACAGGCCTCCAATACCGCTGTCAGAAAACGTGTATCGCTCCCAAGCAGAATAGAAGAAGAGCTTGTCCTTTTTAATTGGCCCTCCGATGCTTGCTCCGTAGTCGTACAAGCGATCTTCTGGCTTGCCGAATGCCCGTTGGCAGCTGGCGATTAGCGCCGAGTCGCCGCCTGCATTAGCAATGCACGGCCCCTGGTTGTATTCATTCCCCCACGATCTGGCATCGAACGCCTCATTGTGCATGTACAAGAAACCGCTCCCATGCCACGCGTTGGTGCCCGTCTTCATTTCGTATCGGAATACTCCGCCCCCGGTGCGTCCCTCGTCGGCGCGGATCCCTGCGGTGGTGACCTGAAATTCTTGGACCCCTTCCATCGGGGGACTCGATTCACTGAGATAACCCCCAATTTGGGACACCGCTGAGGTGCCGTCGATCATGACTTCCTTGCTCTTGCTCAGACTGCCGAGAATGTGCGAATCGTAGTCGCCGCTACCCTCTACGCCTGGAACATAGTGGAACATGAACAACGAAAGATTGCGCCCGCTGCCCTCTTGGATATTCAGAGGGAGCTCTGTGATGGCGGTGTTGTCTAGATTGGTCGATAAGGAGGACGTTTGCGTCTGAAGTTGCGGGGCATCTGCAGCAACCGTGACCGCCTCAGCATTCGCGCCAATTCTCAAGACAATGTCGATTTCGGCGACTTGACTGATGGCGAGGTTGATGCCGGAGCGCACGTAGTTCCCAAACTCCGCTTTCGAACACTCGAGCGTATACTCGCCAATCGGCAGATTCCGAAAGCGGTACACCCCAAAGTCATTTGTTGCGGCGCTCTCTTGGAGGGAGGTTTCGAGGTTGGCGACAGTCACCTGGGCGCCCTCGATGACGGCGCCGCTGGTGTCCCTGACGGTGCCTGTGACGGAGGCGCGGTCAGATTGGGCGCACACGTTGACGGCGGAGAGCAACAGCACCAGGGCCGGGATAAACCTATACTTCAAGCGACAACCTCCCATTACTGGCCAAACGGGAAGGCGGTGAAAACATCCAAAGAGGGCGCAACCCGCTTTACTCTGAAAAGCAGGGTAAACGAATCCGTACTCAATTGCACTTTCATTCGCATCGCCATCTTGCGGCGCTTTTATCCACTCTCCGGGGAACGCCACCTCACCTCCGCGAATACACGCGAACGTAATCCACCAGCATCTGCTGCGGAAAGGATGCCGACCTGTCCGGACTTCCGGGTAAATCGCCGCCGACGGCCAAGTTCAGTATCAGGAAGAACGGATGGTCGTACACCCACCGCGCACCCTTTGGAAGGTCGGCGGGAGTCCTCGTGGCGTAAAGTTCGTCGTCCACATAAAAACGAATCACTTCGGGCTCCCATTCGACCGCGAAAACGTGGAAGTCATCGCTGAAGCGCCCCTGCGAAATGGTGTAGGCGCTAGTTACCGAATTCTTGGCAGAATATCCGGGGCCATGGATGCTCCCGTGAATCCTGGACTTCCCAACATCGACGTTTTCCATGACATCAATTTCACCGCAGGTTGGCCAGCCGGCAGTCGAAAAATCATCTCCAAGAAGCCAGAATGCCGGCCAGACACCTTGCCCGGACGGAATTTTTATACGAGACTCAAATCGCCCGTAAGCTTGGCTAAAAAGTCCCTGCGTTTTAAGGCGTCCAGAAGTGTAGTGGCGCGTCACACCGTCGGATCCGGTGAATTCTTCCTTCTGAGCTTCGATCACGAGCTTGCCATCCTCCAAGTGAAGGTTTTTGAGATGTGGCGCGTAGTATTCCAATTCCTTGTTGCCCCAGCCATTTCCCCCGCTTTCCACGACCCATTTCGTAGGGTCCGGAGCTGACCCATTCGGACCAGTAAATTCATCGCTCCAGGTTAGAACCCAATTGTGGCCGGGGTCCGGAGCCGCAGACACGAGACTCCTGGCTTGACGTTCGCAGCCATTAAGCAGACAACCAAAAATCAATAGGAACGCCAACGGTCCCTGTTTCACGCCATTCTATCCAGAACCTCTTCACCGCGGACGGCACGTCAGTCACACATCCAAACTGGGGGCAAGCGACGGGGTTAAGGTACGCCCCGCGGGCGAACGATACACGGGTTGGTGGGGCACCGAATCCCCAACTCTCGGAATCTTTTCGTACCACTTTTGGGGGGGTGCGGGCACCGATCGAAAGGGCTTTCGTACGAAACAAAACGCGCTATTATGGCCCCTCCAATCGGAACAGGCCGAAATAGGCAGGTATTGAATCGAGGCAGGCCGTGGTGCAATGGGAACGCCAATTGCCGAAGCCCCTCTCTGCGATTCAAGGCTATGGCCTTGCAGTTGTTTGCGTCTCCGTCTCTTTCGCAGTTGCTCTTTTCCTGGACCGCCACCACTTCAGCACCGTGTCACAGCCACTGTTCTTACTTGCTATCGCCATTGTCGCCTGGTATGCAGGGAGCGGACCAGCAGCTCTTGCCGTTGTTCTGTCGGGCCTCGTCAACGACTACTTCTTCATCCCACCGCTTTACAGCTTCTACATCACGCGCGATGATGTTCCACACTTTGTCATCTTCATACTCGTTGCGTTGCTTCTTAGCTGGTTCGCCTCGATTCGCCGCCGCGTCGAACGAGCCCTTTTGCAGTCCCGCGAGGACCTAAAAAGGGAGGTAGCGGAACGAACCCAGCAGGCCAGCCTGCTCAATCTCACCCATGACACGATATTCGTCCGCGATATGAGCGACGTCATCACTTACTGGAACCGAGGCGCTCAGGAGCTATACGGGTGGACACCGGAGGAAGCAATCGGCAAACAAGCTCATGAGCTTTTGCACGCAGTCTTCCCTGTGCAGATTGACAGCATTCGGGCGGAGCTTCTGGATTCGGGGCGTTGGGAAGGCGAAGTCGAAAAAACCAAGTCTGACGGGACCCGAGTGGTGGTGGCGAGCCGATGGTCCTTGCGGCGGGACGACCAGATGCGGCCCGCTGCGATTCTGGAAACGAACAATGACATCACTGAGCGAAAGCGGCGGGAGCAGGAGATTCGCACGCTCAACGAAGATCTTCAAAAACGAGGCACTGAACTTGCCGCCATCAATAAAGAACTGGAAGCATTCGCCTATTCGGTATCACATGACCTCCGCGCACCCCTCCGGCACATGGTCGGATTCACGGAACTCCTGCAAAAACATGCCGCTCCCGTCTTGAATGAGAAAAGCCACCGATATGTAGGGATAATCTTGGAGGCAGCGAAGCGAATGGGCGATCTGATCGACGATCTTCTGGCATTTTCCAGAATAGGCCGCACGGAAACGCACAAGAAAAGCGTCAGCTTGGAGCAGCTGGTGCGAGAAGCATTGAGCGAGGTTCGGCACGAAACCGAGGGCCGCAACATCGAATGGAAAGTTGGAGCATTGCCCGCGTGCTACGGAGACGGTTCTATGCTGCGCCTCGCACTCATCAACCTCATATCGAACGCTGCTAAATTCACGCGGACGCGCCCGAAGGCCGAGATCGAAATAGGCAGTACGGACCAGAAGCCGGATCAGGTGGTGGTATTCGTTCGAGACAACGGAGTGGGCTTCGACATGAAGTACTCAGACAAACTGTTCGGTGTGTTTCAACGTCTCCATCCGCACGACACGTTTGAGGGCACCGGCATAGGATTAGCTACCGTGCAACGTATAATACACCGGCACGGAGGAAGAGTCTGGGCTGAGAGCCAAGTGGATTCGGGCGCAACGTTTTACTTTTCACTTTCCAAATCGGGAGGAGGCTGATTCATGAGCACCATCGGACGCATCCTGTTGGTTGAAGACGACCCGAAAGATGTCGAGCTTACCCTCACGGCATTGGAGGAATACAACCTCGCCAACGAGGTCGTCGTGGCTCGAGACGGGGAGGAGGCACTTAATTACCTTTATTACCGCGGAAACTTCACGATGCGCTCCCATGAGAACCCAGCTGTTTTGCTGCTCGATCTGAAGCTACCGAAGATCGATGGATTAGAGGTCCTGAAGCAGATTAAGTCGGATGGGAACCTCAGCATGATTCCCGTTGTCGTGCTCACCTCTTCGCGCGAAGAAAAAGACATGGTGACGAGTTACAAGTTGGGAGTTAACGCCTACGTCGTAAAGCCCGTGGATTTTCATGAGTTTGTGAACGCGATCAGGGAACTTGGGGTCTTTTGGGCAGTCATCAACGAGCCGCCGCCGGGAAGCGTTGGAAGGGCTTAGTTCGGAAATGAAATCCCCCCTACGTATTCTATATCTGGAAGATAACCTCCGAGACGCGGAACTTGTTGAAGCAATACTGTCTGGCGACGGTTTGGCCTGCGATGTAGTGCGGGTTGAAAATGAGGCTGATTTCGTCGCCTCAGTCGAGCAGGGCGTCTTTGACTTGATTTTCGCCGACTATACGCTTCCTTCCTTTGACGGCATTTCTGCACTGAAAATCGCCAGACAGAAACGGCCGGACATGCCATTCATCTTTGTTTCCGGAACACTGGGCGAAGAAGTAGCGATTGAAGCACTCAAGATCGGCGCGACGGACTATGTCTTTAAAACGCGATTATCCAGAATCCTCCCGTCAGTCCATCGGGCGTTGCGGGAGGGCCAGGAGAGAAACGAACGCAAGGGGGCTGAGGAGGCGCTGCGGCGCAGTGAAGCGTACTTGGCCGAGGCGGAGAGACTTAGCCACACGGGCAGCTTCGGCTGGAATGTTTCCAGCGGAGAAATCTACTGGTCCCGAGAAACATTTCGGATATTGGGCTATGAACCGGCGGACAAGGCAACGGTTGAGATGGTGCTGCAACGAACTCACCCGGAGGACAGACCCGCTCTGCAGCAGTTTCTGGTTCAAGTTTCACGCGAAATGAAACCTTTCGAGCTCGAGCATCGGTTGCTTATGCCGGACGGATCAATCAAGCACCTCCGCGTGGTTGGCCATCCTTCCATGAACAACACGGGCGATCGGGAATTTGTTGGGGCAATATCGGATGTCACTGCGGCAAGAGTTGCAGAAGAGAAAATTCGTCAAGACGAGCGGGAACTTCGAGTGATCGTCGATACGATCGCTCAGCTCGTGATCTTCCTAAACCCGGATGGAAGGGCTGTCTACGCGAATAAGTTTACGCTCGAATATACGGGTCTTTCTCTCGAAGAGGTCAAGGCAGAAAGTTTTCGCGAGAGGGTCTTTCATCCAGATGATGTAGAAAGGTTGCGCGAGGAGCGCCGGCAGGCACTGCTACGTGGCGTCCCATTCGAAAACGAACAACGAGCGCGCAGGAAAGATGGTCAATACCGCTGGTTTTTCATCCGTTTCAACGCTCTGCGGGATGAGCAGGGCCGCCCCATTCGCTGGTATGCGGCTGGAATCGACATCGAGGACCGCAAGCAGGCCGAAGAGAAGATTCGAAAAGAAAATTTGGCATTAAGGAATGAGATTGATCACTCTTTGATGTTCGAGGAAATCGTAGGCGGGTCGCCTCCCTTGCAAGCTGCCCTCGCCCGTGTGGCCAAGGTCGCACCAACCGATTCCACCGTTCTGATCAGCGGTGAAACGGGCACGGGCAAGGAACTCTTCGCCCGCGCTATCCACAAGCGGTCACCGCGTTCGACACGAGCCTTTGTGAGTGTGAATTGTGCAGCAACTCCCTCAACGCTGATTGCCTCGGAACTCTTCGGTCATGAGAAAGGAGCCTTTACCGGGGCGCTGCAGCGGCGCCTGGGCCGGTTCGAACTTGCAGAGGGCGGCACGATCTTTCTGGACGAAATCGGCGAGCTGCCTTTGGAAACTCAGGTTGCTCTACTGCGCGTCTTGCAGGAGCGCGAATTCGAACGAGTCGGTGGAAGCCAGACGATTCGTTCGGATGTGCGAGTGATTGCGGCGACCAACCGCGATCTGGAGAATGCGATTGCCGGCGGCTCGTTTCGAACAGATCTCTTCTACCGCCTCAACGTTTTCCCGATCGAAATTCCGCCTCTGCGTGAACGGAGACAAGACATTCCAACGCTCGTCGAGTACTTTGTACACCGCTATGCGAGAAAAGCCGGCAAGAAGATACGGTCCATCCAGAAAGGAACCCTGGAACTGCTCGAGTCCTATGCCTGGCCCGGAAACGTTCGAGAACTGCAGAACGTGATCGAACGATCGGTAATCTTTTGCGAATCGGATCTCTTCTCGGTGGACCCCAGCTGGCTCTCTTTTGAATCTTCGTCTCCCACAGTGGGAGCAGGCCCAATCGCCAAGATGTCCCCGGTTCAACAGAGGGAGGTGATCGAGACGGCGTTGGCTGCAGCGGCAGGCCGCGTTTCTGGCCCGTCGGGTGCTGCCGCCCACCTCAGTATGCCCGCCTCCACTCTCGAATCGAAAATCCGGGCCTTAAAGATCAATAAGTTTCGCTTCAAGAAGATTTGATACTCAGCCCTGCTCTCCCCAATTTTCCATACAGTGACTCTATTAGTTTCGCGAAAATATCGCGAATTCGCGACATCACAAGTTGTTCTCTCCTTGTTTTCAATCACTTACAATTGGCACACCTCTTGCTGTACCGAGTTGGTGCATAGAAACCATGTGGAGAATTGAGCAATCCGCGAGTAAAAGGATCCTTTCGTTGGGTGGTCGAATCCAGGCCAGCGACATTGTGGAGCTGCAAAAACTTCTGTGTTTGGAGGTGCCGAGCCAACCCATTGGCCTCGATTTGCAAGACATAACAGTAGTTGATCGCGATGCAGTGAAATTCCTCGCGCAATGCGAATCGCAGAACATCAAGCTGGAAAATTGCCCGGCCTACATTCGCCAGTGGATTGACGCAGAAAGAGGGGGAAGTAGTCAGCAAAAGAGCCGAACGCCTGATGAGCAAGGCTAGACCAGCCAATCAATCGCAAAAGGGGGATCGCGATGGTTTTCGACAGTCTAGAAACTTCCCAACCCGGATTCAACGGAAGCCATTCCGCAGCCGACTTTGTTAGAACCGCCATCGGTAGTGGAGTTTGCGCATTGTTCGCCAGCGCTGCTCTTGCCCGGTCAACTCCTAGCCGCACCACACTTGCTGATCAGCGACTAGAAGAGCGCACGCGGATTGCGCAGGAGCTCCACGACACGCTACTCCAGGGATTCGTCGCCGCCTCGATGCACCTGCACACGGCAGTGGATCGATTGTCCGGCGATTGCCCTGAGAAGCAGCAACTTGCTGACGTTGCCCAACTGGTAGATCGCGTTCTGGATGAGGGACGATGCGTCCTACAGGGGCTGCGGTCGCGTAACGACCACGGTGCCTCTCTCGGCGAGGCCTTTGCCCGTGTTCCGAGCGACCTAGGCTTCCCGTCGTCCGCTGGTTTTCGAGTGGTTGTACTTGGGAGGGAGAAGGACTTGAGGGTAGGGCTTCTCGATGAGGTTTACCGCATCGGCCGTGAGGCGATAGTGAACGCCTGCCGACATTCACGAGCGAAAGAAATCGAAGCGGAAGTCGAGTATCGTCCAACCGAGCTTCGGATTGCAGTACGCGACAATGGTTGCGGGATGGGTCCCCAAGAGTTGGCAGGAGGGCGAACGGGGCATTGGGGTCTGGATGGGATGCGAGAAAGGGCTGATCGGATCGGAGCACAACTCAGGCTTTGGAGCAGGGTCGCACTTGGAACTGAGGTCGAGTTGTGCGTGCCAGGTTGGATTGCCTTCGAACCGCCAGAAGGCCGGTCTGCCGTTTGAATGGAGTGGCCGAGCGCGACTAGGACGCAAGCTCGAGAAAGGAGGAGGTTCAATGGTCAAGCAGCGCGAAATTCGCATCTTGAGCGTCGATGACCATCCACTTTTTCGCGAGGCTCTTCGCGCGGTCATCGACAGCCAACCAGACTTGGCCCTCGTTGCTGAAGCGGCTAGCGGCGCCGAGGCGCTGGAGAAGTTTCGAGAACATCGGCCGGATATCACGCTGATGGACTTCAGATTAGCCGATTCGAGCGGAATCGAGGCGATGATCGCTATACGTGCGCACTTTCCGGAGGCCCGGGTAATCCTCGTCTCCACCTATGAGGGCGATGTCGAAACACAGAGCGTACTGCTGGCCGGAGCTAAAGGGCACATTTTCAAGACAATGCATCCACGGGAGATAACGTCTGCGATCCGCAAGGTCTACGCCGGTACGAGCTGGGTTCAACCTCCGACCCTCGAGCGTTTTGGCGCCGAGGCTGGCGACCAGGGTCTTACATCAAGAGAGGTCGAAGTTCTAGCGCGAGTAGCGAGTGGAAATCGGATTCGCGATATCGGGCAACGACTCTTCATCACGGAAGATACGGTGAGGAACCACTTGAAACACATTATGCGGAAGTTAGGTGCCCGTGACAAAGCCAGCGCGCTGGCCATCGCGGCTAGCCGTGGATTTATCCGATTGTGAAAGATAAGGGAAGGTGTCAAGTTCAAGGGGATTGAGTTCCCCAAAAAGTGGTATTTAGATTCCTCCCCAGAGTGGTAGGGAAAAACCATTCGATCTCGTGATGTTTTCTTCTCCGGACTCCTACAAAGTAGGGCTGGAGCTTGGAAGGTCACTTTCTGCTTTGCTTGCATCACACGCGCGGAGCGGAACAGGCGTGAAACCGTTGCGGAACGCAGGGGGAGGCGAAGCATACCGACCGACTCTGGCGCCGATTCAACAAACAACGCGTAGGTCTGGGTGTCAGCCGGTTCACAACTGCCAACCGATCAGCACAAAGGTTCACAAACTTAGGATTACTTTACGCCCCTCCAATTGCGCTTTCACCTTTGCGTCCAATGGGTTGCGAATTGGACCCTGCGCGCTTTGCTGAGGAGTGTGAATTGCAATGCGTAGGCCCGAAGGCGTATGCCTCACAGCGAGAGCAAATTGATGAATTCGGGTACCACCACTGCCGTGCCGCCGTTTCCGCGGGAATATCGGGCCTCGGGTTTGCTGCTGCACGTCACTTCCCTGCCCTCGCCTTACGGTGTCGGCGATGTAGGACCTGCCGGAATATCCTGGATCAATCGCCTTGCCCAAGCTGGTCAAACCTGGTGGCAGATGCTTCCGCTCGGCCCCACCGGTTATGGCAACTCGCCGTATCAATCTTTGTCGTCATTTGCCGGGAATTCACTGCTCATCAGTCCGGACTGGTTGATGGAAGACGAATTGGTGCGGCCGCTCGACTGTCAGGCAAACTCGTTTTCGCTGGATAGAATCGACTACGGCGCAGTGATTCCATTCAAGCACCGGCTGCTTGAGAAAGCTTGGGAGAATTTCAGGGCAGGTGCCCGCTCTGATTTGAGACCGGGTTTTGACGAATTCCGAAATAAACAGGCCGAATGGCTCGAGGACTACGCGTTGTTCAGGGTACTAAAGGTCAAGTTCGATGGAGCGCATTATCTTGAGTGGCCGAGAGCGATCATAGAACGCCAGCCGGCTGCGCTCGACCAACTTCGACGCGAAGAAACGAACAGGATTGACCAAATTTGTTTCGGTCAGTTCCTGTTGTTCCGCCAAGGCGACCGGCTCAAGGAACACGCGCACAAAAATGGCATAAGCCTGATTGGCGACTTGCCATTTTTTGTTTCGCCCGATTCGAGCGACGTCTGGGCTCACCCGGAGTTGTTCTTGTTAGACGAGAATCGCCGGCCAAGCGTCCTTGCCGGCGTTCCGCCGGATTACTTCAGCGCTCAGGGACAACTTTGGGGCAACCCCATTTATCACTGGTATGCGCTTCGGCAAGCAGGTTATCAGTGGTCCGTCTGTCGGCTGCGAGCTCTACTGGCACACGTCGACGTGATTCGTCTGGATCATTTCCGCGCGTTCGCTGCAGCGTGGCACGTGCCCGCGGGAGAACCGACCGCACAGTCGGGAAAGTGGATTGCTGGTCCAGGCGCCGATTTCTTCCGCGTGGTCCAACGAGAGCTAGGCGCCCTGCCGTTTATCGCCGAAGATCTGGGGTTCATCACGCCCGATGTGTACGCGTTGCGCGACCAGTTTCATTTGCCGGGGATGCGCGTCCTACAGTTCGCATTCGACGGCAAGCCCGACAATCCGTATCTCCCTTCCAACTACGCAGATGGCAACACTGTGGTGTACACCGGCACGCACGACAATCCTACGAGCCGCGGCTGGTTTGACGAGTTGCCGGATTATGAACGCCAGAGAGTGTCGAACTACTTGAAGTTGCGGGACAGTGAAAGCAGCAAGGCCGCCCCGGCGTTGATGGGCTTGGCTTGGTCGTCAGCGGCCGCGCTTTCGATGGCTCCGCTACAGGATTTGCTGAATCTGGGGAAAGAAGCCCGGATGAACGTTCCGGGTCGTCCGGAAGGCAATTGGAGATGGCGCTCTACGGAAAGCATGCTGTCCGACGACGCCTTCGAATGGCTGCGCAATTTGACGAAAAACTCGAACCGGCTGGGGTCCTCTCTGAACTTGCAAACGGGGAAGACCCTGGCGGCGGTATCGCGAGACTGAGGGGGGAACTATGAAAGCAACGCAACTGCTTCACAATTTGGGCCAAAGCATCTGGCTTGACAACATCACGCGGGACCTGCTCAACAGCGGCACACTCAAGGGCTATATCGCCGACCTGTCGGTTACGGGGCTTACTTCAAATCCAACAATCTTCGACCACGCCATCAAAAACAGCAGCGCTTATGACAGCGCAATTCGCGAGAAGCAGAGCAAAGGCAAATCGGGAGAAGCTCTCTTCTTCGACCTGGCGCTCGAAGACATTACGCGGGCCGCTGCGTTGTTTCGGCCACGTTACGATCAGACCGATGGTGTGGATGGGTGGGTGTCGCTCGAAGTCTCGCCCGTGCTGGCCCACGACACAGCTAGCAGCCTAGCCGCAGCCAAGGACCTCCATGAGCGAGCGGGATTGCCCAATCTGTTCATCAAAATCCCGGGAACAAAGGAAGGCCTGCCTGCAATTGAGGAGTCGATTTTTGCCGGAATTCCGGTCAATGTCACCCTCCTCTTCTCCCGCGAGCAGTACCTGGCGGCCGCGGAGGCATTCCTGCGAGGTATCGAGCGGCGCATCGACGCCGGGCTGAATCCTGTTGTTGGCTCCGTCGCCTCGATGTTTGTTAGCCGGTGGGACACGGCAGTCATGGGTAAGGTGCCTGAAGCTCTGCGAGACAAGCTTGGCATCGCAATCGCTCAGCGCACCTACAAAGCTTACCGAGAACTGCTTGCTTCTCCTCGCTGGCAGCGCGCCTTCAACTTCGGAGCGCGTCCCCAGCGGCTTCTGTGGGCGAGCACGGGAACCAAGGATCCCAAAGCGTCCGACGTCCTCTACATCAAAGCTCTCGCTGCGCCATTCACGGTGAACACGATGCCGGACGGCACCTTGAAAGCGCTCGCTGATCACGGCGATGTGGGCGCGACGCTTCCGGAGGACGGGGGCGACTGCGAGCAAGTGCTGGCGCAATTCGCCAAGGCCGGAATCGACGTCGATGCGCTGGCTGCCAAACTTCAGGATGATGGCGCGAAGCTGTTCGTCAATTCCTGGAATGAACTGATGGGAGTTATTAACTCCAAGAGCGCCGCACTCAAGGCGGCTGTAGCCAGTTGACGATCCGGCCTAAGGAACGGATGCGGGCTCCTTCGGGTCCGGGTTGTACATGCTTGCGCTGAGATTCGAAGGGCAGCCCTGCCGAAGTTGGAGCCGCCGGAATACGGATGCGGGCTCCACTTGGAGCCCGCGAGAATAAAGGAGAGCGAAAATATGGCAACGCCAGTGTTGACAGGAATCAAAGGCCACGGCATTCCGCCGCTGCCCAAGCGTAAGGCATGGAAGGCGCTTCAGGCCCACTACAAGAAGATCCGAGAACTACATTTGCGAGACCTGTTTGCAGATGACCCGAGGCGCGGTGAGCGGATGACCTCTGAGGCTGTGGGCCTTTTTCTGGACTACTCGAAAAACCGCGTCACCGACGAAACCGTCAATTTTCTCATTGATCTAGCTGAGGAATCAGGGCTGCAATCGCGGATTGAAGCCATGTTTCGAGGGGAGAAGATCAACTCCACTGAGAAACGGGCGGTTCTGCATGTAGCTTTGCGCGCGCCAAGAGAGGCTTCCATCGTTGTTGACGGCGAGAACGTGGTTCCCCAAGTCCACGCCGTACTCGACAGGATGGCGCAGTTCGCAAGCCGTGTGCGGAGCGGGGAGTGGAAAGGCCACACCGGCAAGCGAATTCGAAGCGTGATCAACATCGGCATTGGCGGTTCCGATCTGGGGCCGGTCATGGCTTACGAGGCGCTCAAGCATTACAGCGATCGCACACTGACTTTCCGGTTCGTTTCGAATGTTGACAGCACTGACTTCGCCGAAGCTGTCCAAGATCTCGAGCCATCCGAAACCCTCTTCATCGTCTCGTCGAAGACATTCACGACGCTGGAAACAATGACCAACGCTCACACGGCTCGCGCCTGGTCTCTCAAGGGCCTTGGGGGCGACGAAAAGTCGGTGGCCAAGCACTTTGTCGCCGTTTCGACAAACGCGGCGGAAGTTGCCAGGTTCGGCATCGACACAGCAAACATGTTCGGATTCTGGGACTGGGTCGGCGGGCGCTACTCGATGGACTCGGCGATCGGTCTTTCAACGATGCTGGCCATCGGTCCGGATAACTTCCAAGCCATGCTGAACGGCTTCCACCAAATGGACGAGCACTTCCGAACCGCGCCGTTTGAGCACAACCTGCCGGTCCTCATGGGCCTTCTTGCACTTTGGTACAACGACTTCTTCGGCGCGCAGACGGTTGCCGTGCTGCCCTACGAGCAGTACCTGAAGCGATTCCCAGCTTATCTGCAGCAGTTGACGATGGAGAGCAACGGCAAACACGTCACTCTCGACGGCGCCGAGGTCACTTACGCGACCGGCCCCGTCTATTGGGGCGAGCCGGGAACGAATGGACAACACTCCTTCTACCAGCTGATTCACCAGGGGACGAGGCTTATACCTTGTGACTTCATCGCGTTCACCAAAGCGCTGAATCCGCTTGGCCAGCACCATGACATGCTCCTGGCGAACGTCTTCGCTCAGACCGAGGCTCTGGCGTTTGGGAAGACACCTGAGCAAGTTAAGGCCGAGGGCACGCCAGATTGGCTTGTGCCGCACCGGGTTTTCGAGGGTAACCGCCCGTCGAATACGATCCTCGCGGAACGGCTGACGCCGGAAACGCTCGGCAAGCTGGTCGCTCTCTACGAGCACGCCGTTTTCACGCAGGGCACGATTTGGCAAATCAACTCGTTCGACCAGTGGGGTGTGGAACTCGGCAAAGTGTTGGCCCAGCGCATCATTCCGGAACTCGAGAGTCAGACCGAGCCTGCGCTCAGTCACGATAGCTCGACGAACAATCTGATCAGGCGCTACCGGAAGGGCAAGGCTGCGTAGCTGTGACCCGCCTCGTAAAACTGGCTCCATCGATTCTCGCGGCGGACTTCGCGTATTTGGGGAAGAAGGTGGCGGAGGCGGAGCAGGCCGGAGCTGATCGCATCCATGTAGATGTAATGGATGGACACTTCGTGCCCAACCTTTCGATGGGTGCGCCAATCGTCCAGTCTCTCCGCCGCGTGACGCGGCTGCCGATGGAGATTCACCTGATGATCTCCGACCCGGATTTTTTCTTGGATGAGTTTGTGGAAGCGGGCTCGGATTCTTTTCTTGTTCACTGGGAGGGCAACGCCAATCTCCATCGCACAGTGCAGCGAATCAAATCTTTGGGCAAGCGTGCGGGAGTGGCCATCAACCCAGCAACGCCCGCGGCTGTTTTGGAGGAAATCATACAGGACGTCGAACAGGTGCTGGTCATGACGGTTAATCCTGGTTTTGGGCATCAGCATTTCATACCTACAACCCTGCAAAAGATCGGACGCGTCCGTCAGATGATCGAGCAAATCAATTCCGGATGCGACGTCGAAGTGGACGGCGGCATTGACGCGGACACTGCTCCTTTAGTGGTTGCGGCAGGGGCGAATGTTTTGGTCGCCGGAACAGCAATTTTCGGAGAGAGCGAAGGAGTCGCCGCATCGATGGAGCGGCTGCGAGCCAGCGTGAGCCAGTTTTCGAAAGAACATCAAAGAGTCAAATAAAGACATAGCGAAGGAGCGATCCGATGCAACTTGGAATGATTGGTCTTGGAAGGATGGGAGCAAACATGGTGCGCAGGGCCCTCAGGGGAGGCCACCAATGCGTAGTTTTCGACAGGTCTTCGAAAGCAGTGAATGAACTGGCGCAGGAAAAGGCGACAGGAAGCTCCTCGCTTCAGGATTTCGTTTCGAAACTCGAGAAGCCTCGCGCGGTTTGGCTCATGGTACCAGCAGCGGCCGTGGACGAAACCATCGCCGGCCTCCTGCCCTATCTCGAGTCCGAGGACATCTTGATTGACGGCGGCAATTCCTATTACGTCGATGACATCCGGCGCGCAAAAGAGCTCGCGCCGAAGCGTGTCCACTATGTGGACGTGGGGACGAGCGGCGGCGTGTGGGGGCTGGAGCGCGGCTACTGCATGATGATTGGCGGCGAAAAGAGTGTGGTCAAGCATCTCGATCCGATCTTTTCGACATTGGCGCCGGGCATGGGTGATGTGCCACGGACGCCGGGACGCGAGAAACTTGACGGCACAGCCGAGCAGGGCTACCTGCATTGCGGTCCGAATGGCGCCGGCCATTTTGTCAAGATGGTCCACAACGGCATCGAGTACGGCCTCATGGCGGCTTACGCTGAAGGGCTGGGTGTATTGCGCGACGCCAACGTGGGCAAGAAACAAGACGCCGTGGACGCCGAGACGACTCCACTGCGTGACCCCGAACACTATCAATATGAACTGGATCTGCGCGACATCACGGAGGTGTGGCGGCGCGGGAGCGTGGTTGCGTCATGGTTGCTGGATCTGACAGCAGCGGGCCTGGTTAAAGATCCCTCTCTCTCTCAGTTTGCCGGGCATGTTTCGGATTCGGGCGAGGGCCGTTGGACAATCAAGGCGGCCATCGACGAAGCCGTGCCAGTGCCGGTGCTCTCCTCCGCGCTCTATCAGCGCTTCACCTCACGCGGCGAGGCGGACTATCAGGACAGGGTGCTCTCTGCGATGCGCTTCGGCTTCGGCGGACACTTGGAAAAAGCAGCGGGTCGCTAACGCGCCGCGAAAGGGAGATTGGCAATGAATAACGCGCATTCCGACGCTCTGGTCTTCTTCGGCGCCACAGGCGATCTAGCGTACAAGAAAATCTTTCCGGCCTTGCAGATGATGATCAAGCGCGGCCACCTCGACGTCCCAGTCATCGGGGTGGCCAAGGCCGGCTGGAACCTCGAACAGTTTCGAGCGCGGGCGCATGACAGCCTCGAGAAACACGGCGGGATCGATGCCCTGGCTTGCGAGAAGCTGAAGGGCTTATTGCGTTATGTGGACGGCGATTACAATGACCCGGCCACCTTTCAAGCGATCCGCACGGAACTGAAGGGTGCTCAACGGCCGGCGCACTACCTTGCCATTCCGCCAGTAATGTTCGAAACGGTCGTCGAGGAGTTAGGGAATTCGGGCTGCGCCCAAAGCGCTCGCGTCATTGTCGAGAAGCCCTTCGGCCACGATCTCGCGTCAGCCCAGGAACTGAACCGTATCCTGCACGCTACCTTCCCTGAGTCCGCGATCTTTCGAATCGACCATTACCTCGGCAAACAGCCGGTAAATAACATCGTAGTCTTCCGGTTCGCGAACGCGTTCGTGGAGCCCTTCTGGAATCGAAATTACGTCGAATGCGTGCAGATCACCATGGCAGAAGACTTCGGCGTGCAGGGACGCGGCGGCTTCTACGATCAGACTGGGGCCATCAGGGACGTGATCCAAAACCACCTCTTCCAAGTGCTCTGCAATCTTGCTATGGAGCCGCCCGTGCGCATCGACAGTGAAACCATTCGCGACGAGAAAGTGAAGGTATTGAAAGCGATTCGACCGGTTGAAGCGACCAGTGTAGTTCGAGGGCAGTTCCGCGACTACCGCCAAGAAAAGGGAGTAGCTCCCGACTCAAACATGGAGACCTTTGCGGCGCTCCGGCTGGAGGTCGATTCGTGGCGCTGGAAGGGAGTTCCCTTCTACATCCGCGCAGGAAAGAACTTGCCGGTGACCTGCACGGAAGTTATCGGCAGGCTTCGCAAGCCTCCCTCGGTGATCAAGGACAGCGCTCTGTCGCAGAACAATCTGCGGTTCCGAATCAGTCCCGAGATGACGATAGCAATCAGCGCAACCGTTATGGCTCCCGGCGAGGCTTTGCGAGGCGAGACGGTGGAGATGATAGCCAGCCGTCGTCCCCGTCCGGAGGAGATGGAAGCGTACGAACGCGTGCTAGGCGACGCAATGGCAGGAGACGCCACATTCTTCGCTCGAGAGGATTACGTAGAAGAGGCGTGGCGAATCGTAGATCCAGTGCTGAAAGCCGGCACCCCCCTCCATGAATACGACAAGGGTGCGTGGGGTCCGAGTGAGGTCGACAAAACGGTTTGTCCACCCGGGGGCTGGATCAACCCCACAGCAATGGACCAGGAAGATTTCCGAGTTGCGCCTGAAGGGGCTGACCAGGCCCTTATCGCTCGACAGTCGTAATTGATTTGCTATCAGCTCTGCGAGCTTGCAGCTGATTGGAGATTGGGGGAGCCGATGAAATTCGTTGTATTTAAGGATGCTGATTCCGTGGCCAAAGCAGCTGCGACGACGATTGCAGAGGATGCGCGTGCGGCAATTGCGGCACGTGGCCGCTTTGCACTGGCCGTCAGTGGCGGTCACACTCCGTGGATCATGCTGCGGGCGCTGGCTGAGGAGGATATTCCCTGGGCGGGCGTGCATGTCTTCCAGATCGACGAGCGCATTGCCCCCGCCGGACACCCCGACCGGAACCTTGCCCACCTCCGAGAAAGCTTGCTGGAACACGCGCCATTACGCCCGGAGCAGATCCACGCCATGCCAGTAGAAGCAGCCGACTTGCAAGCGGGAGCCGCTCAGTATGCCTTAGCCCTCAGCGATGCCGCGGGGTCGCCGCCAGTCCTCGACCTCGCGCATCTCGGTCTGGGTCCGGACGGCCACACCGCCTCGCTGGTGCCCGGTGACCCGGTGCTCGAAGTCGCCGACAAAGACGTGGCGATCACCGGAATCTACCAGGGCAGGCGGCGAATGACTTTAACGTTTCCGGCGATCAACCGTGCGCGGCGTGTGCTTTGGGTTGTGACGGGGAGTGAGAAGGTGGAAATTCTGCGCCACCTGCTCGAAGGCGACGCGTCAATCCCTGCGGGGCGAGTACGCCGAGACAATGCTCTGCTCTTGGCGGACCGAGCAGCGGCGGAACAGTTGGCTGCTGAGCAAAAACAAGGAGGATAGGATGCGCGTAGGAATTGCGACGGATCATGGCGGGTTTGGTTTGAAGGAACAATTGGTTGCCCATCTCCGGGACGCGGGCCATGAGGTAGTCGATTACGGTGCCCATACTCTGAACGAGGGCGACGACTATCCCGACTTTGTCACCCCGCTTGCCCGGGATGTGGCCGCAGGGAAGGTCGAGCGCGGGGTCGCGGTGTGCGGCAGCGGCGTGGGGGCATCAGTGTGTGCCAACAAGATCCCGGGAGTTCGCGCCGGGCTAGTGAGCGACCACTTTTCTGCGCGCCAAGGCGTCGAGGACGACCACATGAACATTATTTGCATGGGTGGCCGCACCACGGGACCTTCCTTGGCCTGGGACATCCTTGAGGCGTACCTGGCCGCCGAGTTTAGTCTGGCCCCGCGCCACCTGCGCCGGCTTTCAAAGGTAGCTTCGCTGGAACTGGAGGCAATGAGCGAGCGTGGGGTCGCGGCACAGCGCAAGGCATAGATTCGGATAAGGCGCTGTAGGCTGAACCCTAATCGCGAAGACTGAGGGCCACTGCGCATGTGCATTAGCAGCAACCGTGAACTAAAGCATCAGGAATACTGGGAAATGTTGGGAGGGAAATACTATGAGTACGACGCAAGTTGCTCCACTAAAGCCAGGCTTAGATATCGATCAGTTGTGCATCAACACGATTCGCACTCTTTCGATTGACGCGGTCCAGCAGGCCAAGTCAGGACATCCCGGCACACCGATGGCGCTCGCCCCGCTGGTTTACACGCTGTGGAACCGGGTCATGCGCTTCGACCCGCAGGATCCGATCTGGCCGAATCGCGACCGGTTCGTACTTTCGAACGGTCACGCCTCGATGTTGTTGTGGTCGGTGCTGCACCTCACGAAAACACAGGCGGTGAATGCTGACTATGAAAAGGTGGGGCAGCCATCCGTGACACTTGAAGACATCAAGCGCTTCCGGCAGCTCGACAGCAAGGCAGCCGGACATCCCGAGTACCACTGGGTCTCAGGTGTTGAGACAACGACCGGCCCGCTCGGTCAAGGCATCGCCACAAGCGTGGGAATGGCCATCGCCGAGAAGTGGCTCGCTGCGCATTTCAACAAGCCCGGATTCGAAATCTTCGATTACAACATCTACGCTGTTTGCGGAGACGGCTGCATGATGGAGGGCATCGGGTCAGAGGCCGCCTCCCTTGCCGGCCACCTGGGTCTCGACAATCTCTGCTGGGTGTATGACAACAATCACATCACCATAGAGGGCAACACCCGCATTACCTTTACGGAAGACGTGGCTGCCCGGTTCCTGGGCTATGGATGGAACGTGCTTCGGATTGGCGATTGCAACGATACGGATCGGATCGAGAACGCCCTTGAGACCTTCAGGAAGACAAAGGGCCGACCGACCTTCATCATTCTCGACAGTCACATCGGTTATGGCTCCCCGCACAAGCAGGACACGGCCGAGGCCCACGGCGAGCCGCTGGGCGAAGAAGAGGTCCGCCTGACGAAACGCAATTATGGATGGCCTGAGGACGCAAAGTTCCTCGTTCCAGACGGTGTCTATGAGCATTTTGAGGCGGGGATCGGCACGCGCGGGGGCGCCGCCTGCAAGGAATGGAACAAGCAATTTGCCGCCTATAGGGCCGCCTATCCCGAACTTGCGGCTCAGATCGAACAAATGCAGCGACGGGAACTCCCGGCCGGGTGGGATCGTAACCTTCCCGTGTTTCCCGCGGACTCGAAAGGCATCGCGGGGCGAGATGCATCATCCAAAGTACTGAATATGCTCGCGCAGAATATTCCCTGGTTTCTTGGAGGCTCAGCCGACCTCGGACCGTCGAACCGGACGCAGTTGACCTATGAGGGCGCTGGAGACTTTCAAGCCGATACGCCAACCGGAAAGAATCTGCACTACGGCATCCGGGAGCACACGATGGGTGCGATCGTGAACGGGCTCTCGCTTTCGAAGCTCCGAGGATTCGGCGCAACGTTCTTCATTTTCAGCGACTACGCGCGTCCTGCAATTCGGCTTTCGGCGATCATGGAACTGCCGACAATTTTCATTTTCACTCATGACGCCATGGGCGACGGCGAAGACGGCCCGACTCATCAGCCTGTTGAGCACTTGGCGTCGTTGCGCGCCATTCCCGGGCTGGTTATGTTGCGGCCTGGTGACGGCAATGAAGTCGTCGAAGCGTATCGGTACGTAATGCAATTGCGGCATAAGCCTGCCTTGCTGGCTCTCTCGCGCCAGCCTCTGCCGACTTTGGACCGCACCAAGTACGCACCGGCGTCTGGCTTGGCGCGCGGCGCATATGTGTTGGCGGACCCTCCAGGCGGCAATCCGGAGGTAATCCTCATCGCGACGGGTAGCGAAGTGAGTCTCGCCGTGAATGCCCACGAGAAGCTGCTCGCCGAAGGAATCCGCTCGCGTGTGGTCTCGATGCCTTCGTGGGACATTTTTGAGGATCAGACCCAGCAATATAAGGACAGCGTCCTGCCACCCAGCGTGAAGGCTCGTGTCGCAATTGAGCAGGCCTCCACGTTCGGCTGGGAGCGATTCGTCGGCCCTTCAGGCCGGATGATTGGCATGAAGACCTTCGGAGCCTCGGCTCCGCTTAAGGAATTGCAGCGGAAGTTTGGCTTCGACCCGGACCGTGTGGTGGCGGTGACGAAGGAGTTGCTGGGCCGGAAATAAATCATGGGATTGGCCGCGGTCAACAAAGCCATCGGCGAAAAAGCGGCGCCTGCCGTGACTCCGGGAAGAAGTGTCGGGAGCTGTGGCCGAAGCTCTCCCATTGGCGCCACCGTGCTTCCCGGAGGCGTCAATTTTAGCGTCTACTCGCGGAACGCCACGGGTGTAGAGCTGTTGCTCTTTGACCGGGAAAATGATGCCCAACCCGCACGGGTAATCCCGATCAATCCCACAACCAACCGCACGTACCACTATTGGCACGTATTCGTAGAGGATCTGCGACCGGGACAGCTTTACGCATATCGAGTTCACGGGCCATTCGATCCCGCGAACGGCATGCGGTTCGATGCCAACAAGGTTCTCCTCGACCCTTACGGGCACTGCGTGGCTGTTCCCAAGAATTACAGCCGCGAAGCAGCGCGACACGAAGGTGACAACGCTGCGACAGCGATGAAGAGTGTGGTCGTCGATCCACTGGCGTACGATTGGGAAGGCGACACTCCGCTTCACACGCCAGCCTCTCGAACGATCATTTACGAGATGCACGTGCGAGGCTTCACGCGCCATCCGAGCTCCGGAGTTTCGGAATCAACGCGCGGGACCTACGCAGGCTTGATCGAGAAGATTTCTTATCTTCAGCAACTCGGCATCACGGCCGTCGAGCTTTTGCCGGTGTTCCATTTCGACGCGCAGGATGCCCCGCGAGGACTGGTCAACTACTGGGGGTATGCCCCGGTTTCGTTCTTCTCGCCGCACCACGGCTATAGTTCACGTCAAGATCGGCTGAGCCCGGTCAATGAGTTTCGCGACATGGTGAAAGCGCTCCACCGGGCCGGCATCGAGGTCATTCTTGACGTTGTGTTCAATCACACCGCCGAAGACGACCATCTCGGGCCGACGCTGAGCTTTCGAGGGTTGGAGAACACCGTCTACTACATGCTCGAGCAAGACCGGTCGCGCTACGCGAATTACAGTGGGACGGGCAATACACTCAATGCAAATCATCCCATTGTCCGCCGGATGATCGTGGATAGTCTCCATTATTGGGTGAAACAAATGCACGTCGATGGCTTCCGGTTCGATCTTGCGGCGATCCTGGAGAGAGACGAGTCGGGCAATTTGCTGCCGAGCCCGCCGCTGCTATGGGATATCGACTCCGACCCGGTGCTCGCGGGTACGAAACTTATCGCCGAGGCCTGGGATGCCGCCGGTCTTTACCAGGTTGGAAGCTTCGCCGGAGACAGCTGGCGAGAATGGAATGGCCGGTTCCGCGACGATATTCGCAGTTTTTTTCGAGGCGACCAGGGTTTGGTGCGGAGCGCCGCAGATCGGCTGCTCGGCAGCCCACAGATATACGGTCACAAGGAACGGGAGGCAGAGGCGAGCGTGAACTTTGTGACGTGCCACGATGGTTTCACGCTGAACGACCTCGTTTCCTACAACGAAAAGCACAACGACCGGAACCAAGAAGGCAACCGGGACGGAATGAATGACAACCGGAGCTGGAATTGCGGCACGGAGGGCCCGACGGATGATCCCGCGATCCAGAAGCTGCGAAACCGGCAGGTAAAGAATTTTTTCACGGCGACCCTGCTCTCCCTGGGTCTGCCGATGATTTCGATGGGCGACGAAGTTCGGCGCACCCAGCTGGGGAACAACAACGCGTATTGCCAGGATAACGAAACCAGTTGGTTTGACTGGACACTGATTGCGAAGCACGCAGACGTACTTCGGTTCGTAACTCTTCTCAATGAACGACGATTGTGGCGAGACGCTGGGCAGGATCAAGAGGGCCCCAGTCTCAACCAAGTCCTCCGGCAGGCGAACAGGACTTGGCACGGTATAAAACTAGGGCAGCCCGACTGGTCCGATTCTTCGCACACCCTGGCGTTCACGGCGGAGGCTCCTGACAAGAAGATTTTGTTTCACGCAATTCTAAACGCCTATTGGGATGCACTCGAGTTCGAGCTGCCGCGGCCAGGCGCCGCTGACGGCAACTCGTGGAGACGCTGGATCGACACCAGTCTCGACTCGCCAGACGATATCGTTGAATGGGAAGTGGCGCCAACAGTTGCTGGCCACACGTATCGGGCGGGACCACGATCGGTGGTCATGCTTTTCGCGGGCATCGAGGATGGGTCAGGTTGAAGTGTGTTAGTTTGACGCCGACCTAGCGAATCGTCAGGGAGGTTACGCGCTCAGATTTGGCCAGTCATTAGAAGAGAATACAAACAAGCTCAACGGGGAGAACAGACATGGGAACTGGATGCGCAGAAGCCGTTCGGCGATTGGAGATACCCGCCGCCGCAGCTGTCGTCGAAGGAAACGGCGGGCTGCAGAAAGTGTGCATCGCGTCTTCTCAGGTTGTTGGGGAGATCTACCTGCACGGAGCGCACATCACCTCCTGGAAACCCGCGGGCAGGGACGAGGTGCTCTTCCTTAGTTCGCAGTCGCGTTGGGAAGAAGGTCACGCAATTCGTGGCGGCATACCTATCTGTTTCCCCTGGTTTGGAGGTAAGGCGGACGACCCGAAAGCTCCCGCCCACGGTTTCGTGCGAACGAAGTCGTGGCAGCTTGAGTCGGTCGCACAGGCCGGAGACGGAATCTCGGTCGGTATGTTCGTCGAAAGCGACGAAGATACGAAGCGATGGTGGCCCGCCGATTTTCACCTCGCGTATCATGTCACATTTGCATCAGAGCTAAGCCTCGAGCTGGTGGTAACGAATACAGGTAAAAACAAATTGCGCTTTGAGGAAGCCCTTCACACCTACCACAGGGTGGGGAATATCCTAAACACACGAGTCGGTGGACTGCACGCGGTCGACTATATCGACAAGACAGATTCGAACCGAAAGAAGTTTCAGCAGGGCGAAATCGCCATCGCTTCAGAAACCGACCGCGTTTACCTGAACACAAAGGGTCCAATTGAATTGGAGGATCCGGTCTTGCGCCGTCGCACCCGCGTTGCGAAAGAAAATTCATGCACGACTGTCGTGTGGAATCCGTGGGTGCAAAAATCGCATTCCATGTCGGATCTTGCGGATGACGAGTGGATCCAAATGATCTGCATTGAAACCTGCAACGTCTCCGAGTTCGCCGTGGATCTCGCGCCGGGCCGCCAACACAAGATGAGGGCTGTCGTCAGAGTTGTGGATTTCTGAATTTTCAGAGCGGTTCGAACGGCTTACCACTGGAAGGCGCGGCGTGAAGAGAAGCATTGCCGGTGGGTTACGGTCAGTTTCTCTGGTTCGGCTGGAGCGGCTGGGCTGTCGAGCATAGCTACGAATGTTTCTAGGAAATCTCCAATCCGGACACAGCTGCTCCGGCTAACGCAGCTGGCGTAACGACAACGTGGACGGGGACGCGCCCCATGAGTTCCGCGAAACGCCCCTTACGTTTGAAGCGCTCCATGAAACCCGGTTCCCTAATCACACGCAGTACACGTGTGGCGACACCACCTGCCAGATAGACGCCGCCGGTGGACAAGACTTTCACCGCCAGATTGGCGGCCTCGGCAGCTAAGATCGAGATGCAGAGATCGATGGTCGCCGCGCACAATTTGCATGCATTGGCGGGATCCATGGCCTGGCTGATAATCACGAACGACGGGTCGCGCGCTGAATCGATCAGCTTTGCTACTTCCGGATCTTCTGGCAGGTGCTCGACATCGCGCAGGTACCGATAGAGGTGCGGAATACCGATTCCCGAGCAGACATGCTCGAAGCTCACGTGATCAAACTTCGTGAGCATGTATTCGAGCACGTGAATCTGCCTCTCGTCGGCTGGCGCAAAGTCTGAATGACCACCCTCGGAACTGTGAGCGACATATCCGGTTCCATCCCAGGTAAGAAAGGACTCGCCCAGGCCGGTGCCGGGTGCAATAACGGCGATGGCCCCCTTTGGAACGAGTTGGCCGGCATTAATCGTCTCCACGTCGCTGGGCCTTAGTATGGGAACGGCACGGGCGATTGCCTCAAGGTCGTTGATAAGGTGAACAGACCTGGCATTGAGGTTTAATTCCTGCGCGAGCGCGGATTCTTCAATTACCCACGGCAAGTTGGTGGTCTTCACGCGCCCTTCGATTACCGGTCCAGGAACAGCGAAGCAAGCTCTGTCAACAGGCTTGTTCACCTTGGCCAAGAATTCCGTCACAATTGCTTGCAGGTTCGGATAATCGGCGCTACGGACCTGCGCTTGCGCAAATGGTGAATGAGGACCAGCTTCACTCGAGAAGATTGCCAAGTCAGTTTTCGTGCCGCCAACATCTCCTGCGATTAACATGGCCAGCCCTCCGAGTTCGATATCTTTCTCGGCCTTTTGATTCTGCACTGCGTTTTCTCCGTTCATCATCGCCGCATAACCGCTTTGGCCACTCGCATGCCGTGAGTGTGTGGCGAGTGCGGTCCTAGAAACAGCGCCTGCCTTCATAAAGTCTCGGCGAAGAATAGGCGTTGGTATGGCCCACTTTATTCGTGGACGATTCTGTGGCGGCGATAAGTCGCGGTGTTGCTCGCTTTGGCTGAACAAATCTCCTAGAGAGCTTGTTTTGACCTGGGATTGCCGACTGTTGAGGAGTTATTCATCATGCTTGCCGCAATATTCTGTCCGGCGTCGATCTTACTTGCTCCTAAAACTTGTACCCCGTCCATAACGCCCAGTAATTCAGGTTGCGGCCTGGCTGACTTTCTTTGACAAATGTGCCCGCATAAAAAATTCCGTAGTCGGCTTGAAACCAGAGATGACGGTTCGCCTGCCAGCGCACCTCCGCGCCTGGACGATGACCGACGAAACGCGCATTACTTTTACCCGCAGGAATAATCAGAAACCCGGGAACGGAATACACTCCATCTCGCAGGCTCTCCCGCCACTGAAAGATCCAATCCACAGAGGCAGTCACACTGTGCGGCAACGCCGTTTCCACATGAGGGTGTACGTCAATAAAGTTGATAGGGCCGGGGCCGGCCGTGGCGAGAACGCCAAAATAATTGCCTTTTGGGAATAGCGGATTGAATGTGCCGAGGGTGTTCGTCCTCGGATCGTCGCCGCTCGAAATGTCCGCCTTAGCGCTGAATCGCGGTTTCAACGGGATGGTTGGAAATCGGTATCCGGTCTCCGACGCCACGGTCCATGCTCGGATATTTGCAGACCCGAAGCTTCCGAACTGCCAGAGCGCCTCATCGTCGAAATCCCAGCCTGGCTTCATTTCGGCGACGGGACGAGAAAGACGCGCACCGATGGTGTGCCGCACTTCGTGGCCTACACCTCGATTGAATGCCGCTGTCTTTCGATCGAGGCCAAGGTAGTAAGCGTCGAGTGTGGTGCTCTTCGACAGTGGCCGGACGCCATAAACGCCCCAAAATCCAATTGCATGATTGGGTGCATTGTCGAAAAAGCCGGGCTTGTCCATGTCTGGCCGCACGGCGAAGCCGTCAATCTGCCAAAGCCCGATTCCGGCCTTTACCTTGAATCCGTCAAAGCTCAAGCGGACATTGGGGCCCTCGCGCACATCGATCAGGCGACCAGAGCCGTACTCCATCTCGTGTCTGCCGGCTCTGAACTTGATCCAGTTCCTATCATCTCCCGTTCCGACTTCTAAAAATGCGGTCTGGAAATCCAGTTTCTTTTCGTCGATCGGTCTCGGACCACCGATACGGTAAGAATTCAAACCGCTTTTGAACTCGACGAACGACCGAACGTGCTTGCCGTAATGAACGTCGAAATAAAGCATGTACCGTTCGTTGAAATAGCCATTCATGAAGGGCTGTTGACCCCAGTTGTCATTGCCTATCTGTTCCCAAATCTCGCGAGCTTCGCCGCCCATGGACAGGAACCAGTCATTCCGATCTGGCCGCAGACGAACGTATTTGATGGGGTCCCAAAAGTCCTGTCGCTGCGCCGGATCGACAAGAAAACTCCAGTCGTCGTCTTCCCGAAGTAGGTGATAGGTGCGTGCCGGCGCCGAGGATTCAGCGGTAGGAACCGATTGGCCCCGCGAAAGTAGCGGAATCGCAAAAGAAACGACCATTAAAATCGTCAACGTTCGCATATGTCTCTTCGTTTTAATTCCAAGTGCGCCGCTGCTTTTCGCCAAGCATCGCCGGCTCTCGACGGCGTCGTAGACTCAGCCGCAAAGCCTTACATCATCTCATTTAGCTGCCCCATCACAGAGTTGACTGGTGCGCGCCGCGAGGTACTGTAGCGACTCTGTATTGCATGTTATAAGCCCTTTCTGCATATCTCAGACTGTGCGAGCGCCAGTGGGTTCGCAGCATGCCCACACTACAGCGCCCATGACAGCGCGTCGTCGAAGAATCGTTTCTGTTCGGAGACGTTAAGTGTTTCTCTCTTTGCAGACAGTGGCATCCGAGAGCGCCACACCTCAAAGCAAGGAAGCACCAAATCAGAATCCAACTAATCGTCCGTTTCGTTCTAAATTCTTAATCGGCAGTTTTGTTACGCAATCGCCTGGGGCACCGCCTCCTCCCAACGTCCCTGCGCCTTCAGGATTAGTTCCACCACCTCGCGCGCGGTACCCCGCCCCGCAAGCCGGCGAGTGGTGAAGTGGCATACAGCCGCTAACTCAGGTGCCCCGTCGGCTACGCACACTGCCAGCCCGGCTCGCCGCGCCAAAGGAATGTCCGGCAGGTCATCGCCCATATAAGCAACCTCGTCTTCGGTCACGCCTGCCTTTTCCACGCACTCTTCGAAAGCCGCCGTCTTCCTTTCCTGTCCCAGACAAACAAAAGTGACTTTCAGCTCTTGAGCACGCTTAGCCACGGCCGGTGAATGTCGGCCGGTGATGAAGCCTGTCTGAATCCCCATGGTGTGGCCAAGCGATAATCCCTGGCCGTCCTGGGAGTTGAACACTTTCATTTCGGAGACGATCGGTTCTCCTAAGCCGTCGGCGATTGTGGCCGAGATCAGGCAGACGCCGCCATCGGTCAGCGTACCGTCTACGTCCATCAGAAAAAGTTTGATCTTACGGGCACGGGCCAATACATCAGGCGAAGCGAGGCACGCAAGACCAGTGTCAGACATAGGCGACGCTCCCAGTTGTTCTTGACGCTGGACCCAATCTTGTCATTGAGGTCGTAAGCAGACTCATTCACATCGCTCGGTGATCATCGTTCCGCAATGCATATTCTGGAATTGCGCTTTCAAATGTTCGTGGCAATTCGCGCCACTCGAATCAAACAAGCATCCTCGGAAAGTGTTTGCACGTCCTATTTTTTTGCTACGGAGTGGATTTCCGCGATGTATCCTCCTGGGAACTCGACGACAGCCGCTTCTCGTTCGTCGGTCTTATACCGAGGTACGAGCATGTCGACGCCGCTTGCTTTTGCCTTGGTGAGCGTGCCTGTCAGATTCGTCACCTCATATCCGGTCATCTCTCTGCCGTACGGATACGGAAGGTGACCGTCGGTCACGAGCGCGGTCAGCTTGCCGAACTCAGATGCGATCCTCACCCGTCGGTAGGTCTCCGCTGGTCTTCCGATTTCGACGCCCGGCGCGTGCGGTTCATCAGAGACGACACTCCCGTGAGAAAGCGCGACAAAGCTGTGCACAAATGCATCGGCCCTTTCCGGTGATACGTAGACCCGATTCTCCGGAGCAGTTTGGAGCGGCGCATAGGACGGCGCGGTGGTATGCCAATAGAGTTGCGTATTGACGCCGCCCGGCCACTGGATGACGGCGTCTCGCCCAATCGGGTCGTTGAAGGGAGCGACGAGGACATCCGCACCGGTTTCGCGAGCCGCACGCACAGCCACATCCATGTCCGTGACCAGATAGCCCGTGCGCTCCAGACCAAACGGATATGGGATGGGCGTCTTGAAACCAAACACGGATATGGACCCAACAGGGGTCAGCACCAATTGCGACATTGTGCTGCTCGGCGTCGGGGTTACTGTGAAGACCCCCTGCTTGGTCGTTGTGCCCCCGAATGTGGCGATCAAGCTGGCGACGAAACGGTCAAAATCCTGGGGTGCCACGTAGACGTGCGTCGTATCGTACTGCGGTCCGACCGCTACATTCGGCGTTGTCGCAATGGCTTGCGCGGCAACCGGGAAAGAATGCTGCCAGCTCGACAGACCGCC